>ERZ779802.483-NODE-483-length-15182-cov-3.271832_pt1 | contig 15182 bp, 11 predicted proteins | sample MGYA00511252_ERZ779802 | MGnify/ENA primary metagenome ERZ779802 (study PRJEB29588, sample SAMEA2153887) | human gut metagenome | biome: human gut; feature: human-associated habitat; material: faeces | place: Denmark | collected 2008/2010 ... | reverse complement strand
TTCGGCTCTGCTGATAGATGAACCCGAGGCACATCTGCACCCGTCGAAGCAGCGGATGATGGCGGACCTCATTGCGAGGATGTCGAACATCGGCGCTGCCATTCAGATTACTACGCACAGCGACTATTTCCTTCGGCGCATCAATGAGATGATTCTTCTCCACAGGATAGGGCTTCTTATGCCGGAGAACGCATACGCCGGATTCTGCCGCGACAACGGACTAAAGGCCGACCTGGCCCTTGACCCCTCGAGAATATCGGCTTATCTTCTGAAACGCGGAGAGGGCTGTTCGCTTGTCGAGCGTCAGTCGCTTGAGGACGGAGTGCCGTTTTCAGCATTTCTTGACGCTATAAACCGCAGTCTCGAGCTTGAAGACCTTCTCGCCGACAAACTGACAGAGCTTTCCGATGAAAAGCATTGATGCTTTCAACAGTATTTTCGACAGGAAAGCGCTAAGGCCTGTACCTGACAGATGGTCCGCGACGGAATCCGACAAGGGCGCGAATTTCACCTGCGTGTCGTTTTTGCGTCCCGGACGTCTGTTCTATCCCATCAGCCGTCATTTTATCAAGCCTGACTCTATTGTGCACCATCATTCCGGACGGCATCTCAGCGACAGGAATTGCGACGGTGCATGCGTGTGGTACGAAGGGGATGAGACCGGAGGGGAGGAGGAGACTCTGATGATGGTGGAACTGAAATCGAAGTTTTCGGATTCTGAACTCAGAGGGGCTTTCATGCAGACGCTTTATTCTTTTCTGCGGGTCCACATGGCCATGTCGCTCTGCGAGGGTTATGATCTCGCGTCGCGCCGCGTGCGCATGTGTGTGGCCTGCCGGACTTTCGATGATGCCTCGCTTGCCAAAGTACTCGGGTCCATCGACAAGGCCCTTCAGGCAAATCTTGAAGGCTTCAGAACGAATATTCTCCGCTATCTGATAAGGGGAAAAAGCGTGGAAATTAAACTCCGTAAACTGCTTGAATACTACAATATAAGCCTAAATTTGCCCAAAGACATGCTGGACAAGACGTTAAGCCTGCATCTGTATCTTACCGGGGACGTCGAGGACAGATCGCTTGAGGTTGAACTGTAAGAAAGGCCAACCTCCTGTTGGATTTCCAATCGGTTGGGATAATAATCAAACAAACAAATATCTGCAAAATGAAACATCTGAAGTATCTTACAATGTGTCTGCTGGCGGTGGTGCTTGCCGTGTCGTGCTCCAGGAGCGACAGCGGCAATTCTCTGACAGGCAAATGGCAGCAGACGGTCACCGAGGACGGGACAATGGCTGTCTCAACCTATGATTTCAAAGACAACGGGAAACTCACCCAGACACTTACCATGAAGAGCGAGACTCCGGCAATAGAAATAGATGCCGAGGGCACCTGCGACTATGTCTATACGGGCGATACCATCACATTCAAATTCTCAGCTACTGACTTTAATTTCAAGAAGTTCATGATTGAAGGCGTGGGTGAGGACATCATTGAAACGGCAATGGACAACATGAAGGCTGAAATGACAAACGTGGAGCAGCGCTTTACGGATGTCAGAATCGAGGGGGACAAACTCACAGCCACCTTCGAAGGTCAGGAGGTGACCTTTCAGCGGATAGCCGACTGAGAAGGACTGTCCCGGACGTAAAAACCCCGCGCTCATACAGGAATGGGCGCGGGGTTTTGGTTTTATCCGAGTGGAATCGGGATGGTTATCAGAGGATTACCTTTGTGGCTTTGTTGCCCTGACGGAGGATATAGATGCCGGAGCGGGGCTTGTCCACGCGGATGCCCTGGAGGGTGTAGTACTCGGCGGGAGCTTCGGCGGCTTCAGTTTCTACTGCGTCAATACCTAAGGTGACGTGCTCTTTGATGGAGAAGGCCTTGAGGGTGATTTTGCCGCCACCGTCGTTGCAGAAGCCGAGGAGAATCTTACCTGTGGGCACTGCAATCTGGGGACGTGCGTCTTCGTTGTTGTCCTGAGTTTCGTCGGCGAGAGCTTCGGGAGCGGCGTCGGCGGCAGTGACGATGGCGGAGAATACGTGGTCCTTGTCGGCTTCGGGAATGGTGAAGCTGTGGTGCTTCGTGATGGCCTCATTGGCAATCTTTGCGGAGCTTATGAAAGCTACGCCCTGAGAGGCGTTTCCGGTGAATGTGGCCTGAACCTCGTACTGCTTGTCGGGGTCGAGCGAGAGGTAGGGCGAGAAGATGCCGTAGCTGCTAAAGCCGTACATTGCTTCCCATGAGGCGAAACCTGTTGTCTCGTTGACTGTCCAGGGGTAGAATGCGTCCTCGTCGGTCTTCCATTCGGAGAAGTTCTCGGTGGAGTAGGGGAGCTCGAGGAGCGGACCTACGTAAAGGTTGACTTCGACGGGACGGTCCTCGGAGGTGCCGTTGGCATTTCCAACCTGTACGAAGTAGGTGTATTCTCCTTCGGCCACGCCCTTGTCGGTATAGGAGCATTCCATGCCGGGGCCAAATTCAGCGCCGGAGAGGGTTGCGATGGTCTCTTCGCCGCGCTTGACTGTGATTACAAGGCCTGCGTCCTCGCCGAGGGGCTTGCCGGCATTGTCGACGTCGGGGTTGGTCCAGGAGAGTGTCACGTCGAAACCATCGGCTGCGGGGGCGTCGGAGGCAGTGACTTCCTTGATGCCCACGGGGAGGGGCTGAGTAGCCTCGAGGGCCATGTCGGCCATGTCGATGGTGTAGTAAGCGGAGTTAGTGACTTCGCCGATGGCGTGGATGCAGAGGGCGTAGTCGCCTTCGGTCTCAACGACGAATACGGTGTGACCCTTGGGAGCGCTGTTGCCCTCCCAGTTGAGGAATTCGTTGAGCTTGACGAAAGTCTCCGCGGGGTTGTGGCGGTCGGTTACGTATCCGGCCTCGAAGCTGTTGAAGTGGCAGCCTACGGTGTAGTCGAAGACGTAGTAGCCGGGGGTGAGGTGGAGGTAGGGTGAAATGAGGTAGTCATCGAATGTGCCACCTTCGGGGAGTTTGACGGATGTTTCGTTATACCACCAGCTGGCGCCTTCGATGAATTTCCAGGTGGTTCCGTCGTTGTTGCCGTCTACGAATGTGAAGGGCGTCATATCGGCGGGTTCGGAGCTGTTGGCGGAGTAGGGGAGTTCGGCGGTCGGGCGGCCTACGTAGCCGACGCTGACTTCCATGGGAGTTCCGTCGGAGCAGCCGTTGGCGTTATAGACGATTACGTGGTAGGAGTAGACTCCGGCGGTTTCGGGATGGTCTATGTATTCGGCGGGCATACCCGGATCGAGGAGGGGGAAGTTATCCTGAATCATCGTGCCGTTGCGGTAGAACTCGATTTTCGTGATGTCATTGAGGCGGTTGCCGAGATGGTCGACATTGGGATTGGTCCAGAGGATATGAACCTCTAACTGGTCCTGGGAGTTCGCCTCGGCTCTGAGGTCGGAAATGAGAGCGGGCACGGGCTTGTCTGAGCGGACATTGATGGACTTCATACGGTAGCCCATGTTGGAATGAGCGTCGGCGCAGGCGCGGACAGCGATGCGGTATTCTCCGGGGGTCTCAACGGAGAAGGGGAGGGTGTATTCCTCGTCGTTGCTGAAGCTTGCGTCTTCCTTGAATCCGAGGCTGGTGTAGCCGTCGAGGTTCTCGGTGGCGGTTCCGATAAGGAATTCGAGCTTGCCGTTGAGAAGGCCGGTGTATTTCAGAGCATAAGCTCCGGCTTCGGTGAAGCTGAGGGGCTGTGAGATGAGCCAGTTGTTTTCCTTCTTTCCCTTGTTGTCGTAATCGTCAAGGATCACCCACTTGGAGTATTCGCTGACTTTCCAGTCGCCGGGGACTTCGGAGTCCTCGCCGCGGCCTGTCAACCAGTTCTTGGCGAAGTCGGCGGAAGAGGTGAAATCGTAGGTGAAGGGGATTTCAGCGGCCTCGGAGGGCTGGACGGGGTGGACGGTAACGTCGGTGTTGCCGTTTTCGTCGGAGATAGTGAAGCCGGTGACGGAGAGAACATAGTGGTTGGACGGGGTGTAGCAATTGATGCCGAAATGCACGGTCATGTTCTCGGTGGGAACGAGCTTCGCGGACTTGAAGACATAGTCGTCGGGGTTCTCGAAATCGGGGCAGTCGAGAAGGATGTTGGTCATTGCGGCCGCGGAAGCTTCGGAGCCGTAGCAGATTTTGAAGTTTTCGGAGTCCGAGCCCTTTGACTTGGCCCAGAGGCCGATTGTGTAGTTTCCGCCTGCCTTCAGGAATACTTCAGGCGAAAAGAGCCAACAGTCGGCGGCGTATTCGAGATCGTAGCTATGGCAGGCGGCACTGGTGGTTCCGGGCGTTGCAAGAGCGGACCCCGTGTTGTCGCGGTCGAACTCGAAGGCTTTGCCGTTATGGCTGTTGTTGACGCTCGACCACCCTGCGTCCAGGGTTTCGTACGTGACGAACATGTCGCTCTTGTAGGGGAGGCTGACGCTCTCGGCCATTGCGGTCGAGGTGACTGCCACCACTGCAAGGAGTGTGGTAAACAGTTTTTTCATAAGCAATGAGTGGTTTTTGAAATTCCCCGGTCCGGGGGCTTGTTGGCCGGGGCCCGACGGAAAATGATTGATCAGATTCGATTATTTTACGGCTACGCTTGTGGTCTGCGCGCCGGCCTTGACGATGTAGAAGCCGGGAGCGAGGGCGATGCGGGCTGCGCCGTTCATGTCGGTTTCGTCGGCTGCGACGAGGCGACCGTCGGCGGCGAATACTTCAACGGGAGTTGCAGCGGCAGCCTTTACTTCGACGGCTCCGCGGAGAGCGCGGATTCCGAATGCGTCGGCGTTGATTCCGTCGATAGCGGAGGTCTTGGTGAAGTTGACGCGGAGCTTGGTGTAGATGCCGGGCATCTCGAAGGTATTGGCGCCGAGAATGGGGGCGTCGTCGTTGAGCTGGAGGCTGTAGAGGGCGTAACCGGCCTCGGGCTGAGCCTCGACAGTGAGGGGGAGCCACTTCTCGACCTTGGAGCCGTGGGTGTAGGCGTTTCCGGCAGCGTCCTTGACGGTGTATGAGCCGTAAACAGCGCTCAGGAGGTCGAGGTAAGCGACATCGGAGCCTGCGTTGGAACCGGAGTGGGAGGGGCTCCAGCCGCGGTCGACGGCAATGGAGCTGTCGTGGCCGTTATAGTCGTTGGGGTCCTTGTCGGTTCCCTGGTAGATGCAGAGGTTCCAGCTTGTCTGCATTCCGCCCTGCTCCTCGTCGGTGTCGGGACGGCGCTGGGGGAGCTTGTAGAAGAGGTCGTTGAGGTCGTCGGCGGTCATTCCGTTGCCGTTGATGTAGAGGCGGCGGAGGTTGGTGAGGTTTGCGATGTCGAGGGTCTTGATGTGGTTGTTGCCGATCATCAGGAGCTCGAGGTCGGGGTTCTTGCTGAGGTCGATGGCGGTGAGCTCGTTGTTGTCGAGGTCGAGCTCGGTCATAACGGCCTGAGCGGAGACGTCGATAGCGGTGAGCTTGTTGTTCATGAGATTGAGGGTCTCGATGACGGGGTTCTTGGAGAGGTCAACGGATGTGAACTTGTTGCCGCAGATGTCGACCCAGCGGAGATAGGGGTTCTGGGTGAGGTCGATAGATGCGAGGCCGTTGTTCTTGACGTTGAGGTTCTGAAGAATGGGGAGCTTTGTGAGGTCGATGCTCTTGAGGGGGCGGATGTTCTCCTCCTCGTCAATTCCGGAGGCGTATGCCTCGAGGCTCATGAGGTTGGGGCAGTTGGAGAGGTCGAGCTCCTGGATTGCGGTGAAGCTTACGTTGAGGACCTCGAGCTTTGAGTTGCGGGAGATGTCGAGAGTCCTGATGGGGTTGAAGTAAGCGGTGAGAATCTTGAGGTCGGGGGCGTTGGAGATGTCGAGCGACTGGACGTTGTTGTCCCAGAGGCCGAAGATTTCTGCGACGTCGCCGTAGCCGTCGATGTCGAGTCCTGCGAGGTCGCCGTAGATTGTCACGGTGTTGCCGAGGGCCTTTCCTTCGATGCGCTTGTCGGAGATGAGGCGGAGGGAAGCGCCGGTGTAAGCGCGCTGGCCGTCGTATTCGGCGCGGCCGCCGTTGCCCCAGTCAATCCAGATTTTGTCGTTTTCTTTGATTGTGTTCACGGGGAAGGAGAGGTCCTGACCGACGTTGACTCCGAGGGCTATGGAGCTGAGCTCGCCCTGGAAATTGACCTTCACGGTAGCATTCTCGGAGAGGATGAACCAGGGGGAGAAAATTTCCTTGCCGTTGACGGTGAGGCTGCGGAAGCGCTTTCCTTCGGCGGGATAGGTGTAGACGCATACGGGCACGCCCTTGAGGACTTCGCCGTCGGAAGCGTCCTTGATGGACTGGAAGTAGATGGGCTTCCACTGGGTAACGACGAAATCGCCGTCGTCGGTGTGCATCACCTCGAGGTTGTAGTCGAGGCTGAGGGCCATGTAAGGGTATAGGCGGTCGACGGTGCCTTTCTTGAAGGTTCCGGTCTTAGTGGCGCCATCGAAGGTGAGGGTGAGGGGGGAGTGGACGGCAGTTCCGTCGCCCTTGACGTCGGAAATCCACTGCCAGTCGACGGAGTTTGCCCACTCGGTGTCGGCGTGCTCGGCGTTGGATCCTTCGAGGAGAAGGTTGGGGTCGGAGGAATACTGCTTGCGGGCCACGGGGAGGGTGTGGAGCGTGTAGCTCATCGACTCGGCGGTGAAGTTGGGGTTGTTGCGGAGGTCGACGATTTTCATGCGTTCGGGCTGCTGTCCGCCGAAGTCCACCCATTCGAGCTTTGTGTTGGAAGCGCGGAAGGACTGGAGGAAGTAGGCCTTCATGAGGTTGATGCGGGAGATCTGAGTGTCGGAGATGTTGAGATAGCTCACGTTGGTCACGGGGTCGAGGTCGAGTTCCTCGAGGGGGTTTCCGTTGACCATGAGGGAAGAAATCTCCTTGTTGTTGGAGAGGTCGAGGCTTGTGATCTCGTTGTCGGCGATATTGAGAGCCGTAAGTTCGGGGCAGGCGCTGACGTCAATCTGCGAGAGGTCGCAGCCGTTGACGTAGAGCTGATTGAGGAAGGGGCAGTCGGAAACGTCGACGCTCTTGATTCCCTTGTTGTTTGAGATGGAGAAGTTGCGGAGCTCGGGGTAATTGCCCATCTCGAAGGGGTTGTCGTCGTACTCGGTCATGAGGTTGTTGCCGCTGAGGTCGAGCACTCTGAGAGCCGGGAGGTTGATGGGGTAGAAGTGGGAAATCGAGCAGTCGTTGAGGTAGAGGTACTTCAGGGACTCACGCTTTTCCTCGGGCGTGCAGATGAAAATCGAGGCGAAGTTCTTGCAGTTTGTGATGTTGAGGTCCTCGAGGATGTTTAAGGCGGCGGCGTGGAGGCACTGAAGGTCGTCGTTGTAGGAGAGGTTTAGCTTCTTGAGGGTCTCGGCGGCGAACTCGAGTGTGAGCGTGGAGCCTTCGGAAGGAGAGTTGAGAGCTTGTTGTGGCTGAGGTCAAGCAGCTGAAGAGGGGTGATTGAAGTGAGCTCGAAGGAAGCTATTTCGTTGTCGCTGAGGTCGAGCTCGGTAAGGAGCGACATCCCGGAGATTTTGGCGGAAGTGAGTTTTGCGTTGGAGAGCTCGAACTCGGTGACATTGCCGGACACGGTGATGGTCTTGCCTTTCACCTCGCCGGTAATCCAGCGGTTATAGGCCGCGGCCTTGGGGTCCACGGTAAATTTCTTGACTTCACCGTCGCCGAAGTCGACAGAGACGGGAGAGGTGGCCGACAGGGCGTTGGGGAGGATACGGATTTCCGTACCGACTTCAGCGGCCGTGTTGAAGACCATCTGACCCTGCGCGGAAGCCGCGGAGCCGAAGAGAAGCACCGAGGCAAGGGCAAGTAGAGTTTTTTTCATAAGGATGTTGGTTAACGATTGTTTGGAATGTGCAAAGATACATCAAAAAATCGGATATTTTACAAAAAGCAGGAAAAATCGACATTTTAACATATGTAAATACTCTCAGTCTGCTCTGCGGCCTTCCGGGCGGGCGCGAAAAAAAGCCGGGCACCTGCGGAGGGGTGCCGGGCCTGCGGGAATCGGCTGCAGCGGATCAGCGGATGTAGACCTTGCTTACGGCGCGTCCCTGGCGGCGGATATAGAGGCCGGGGGCGAGCTCGGAAGCGGGCATCTCGATGCCCTGGAGGTTGTAGAAGACAACGGGAGCGTCGGCGTCGGCGGCTTCGATGTCGTCGATACCGGTGGTCTGGTAGAGGCCTTCGTCGCCACCGGCCTTGCTGTAGATGTGGTTGAGGACGTAGACGAAGTCTTCGGTCTTGGAGGCGTCGCCGTCGCCGGCGTTGAAGATTACGCCTGTCGTGCCCTCAGGCACCTTGTATCCCCAGACGTTGTCCATGACGCGGGTCATGGGAACTCCGGGCCATGAGCTCTCTGTACCGCCCCAGTAGTGGATGTAGGGGGTTGCCCAGTTGGTAGCCGCGTTGTTGAAGTACACGTTGTAGTCGCCGGGCTGAGGCTGCGGGCCGGGAGTGTCGCCATGCTTGAAGATAACGGCGGTGGTGGTGGCGCCGTTGTCGTTCATGACGAAGCCTGCGGAGTAGTCGAGGTCGGCGGTCTTGTCGGCGTCGCTGTTGGTGTTGAAGATGACGCTGGTGGTCCCTTCGGAGACTTTGGCTACCTTATAGGAGCGGCCGTCGGAGCCGGTTACGGTCTGCATGGGGATGCCGGGCCATTCGGGCTTGGAGCTGCCGCCCCAGTAGTAGATATTTGTCTTGGTGCCGGAGTAAGCCACGTTGTAGTCGCCGGTGATTGTGAGGGTTCCGGGCTGCGGGTCGGGATTGGGGTCGGGATCGGGATCGGGGTCGGGATTGGGATTGGGATTGGGATCGGGGTTGGGGTCGGGGGTTACGCCGTCCTTGTAAATCACGGCGATGCCGCTTGCGCCGACGTTGCCGGAAATAGTGGTGGCCGTAACGGTGAAAGTTCCGCCGGAAACCTTGTCCTTGTATGTGCCAGCGGGGCAGTATCCGCCGCCGTTTGCCACGGAGACGTTGCCGCCGCCGCCGCGCTTGACGATTACGGCTCCGCCGTCCTTACGGGTTACGGAAGCTGCGCCGTTGCCCTGGGAGAAGTAGTCGGCGTGTCCCTGCATGAGGTTGCGGAACTTGTTGACTTCGGCGATCTGGGGCTGTTTGAACTGGGTCGAGCCCTTCTGGCCCATCTTGATGGTTGTGCGTGTCGTTGCCGCGGGACGGGAGAAATAGAGGGCGGAAGCGCCCTGGCGGCATGCTACGATAGCCCACGCGCGGTCAATCTGCGCCTGGGGCACGTGGGTGGAAGCCTGCCATTCGTTGGAGTAGTCGTCGTGGCTCTCGGCCCAGTAGACAACCTTGCTGTCGGAGATTACGCTCTGCGCCCATCCTGCGTTGGAGCCGGGCACGCCGTCGTTGTTGCGGCACTGGTTGCTGTAGCCGTTGTCGGTGACGGACATGTACTGCGTGTATTCCTTCATGAGGGCGTCGCCGTTTCCTCCGGGGTTGTCGAGGATTTCGCCGTAGTGCCACATTCCGGGCACGCTTGTCACCGTGGACCAGAACCGGCAGCCTTCCGAGGGAAGGCCGATGTGCTTGGCGGCGTCCCAGCGGATGCCTTTTACGCCGAGGCTCTTGAGGTCCTCGACGAAGGCTTTGGCGCGGGCCTGGACTTCGGCGTCCTCGGAGTTTACGTCGCCGTACTCGCCGAGCTGGCCGTGGGTGATGGAGTTGCGGTTGCCGTAGTTGATGCCGCCCTGCCAGCGCACGCGGCCGTTGGCGTCCCACCACGTGTCGTGGTAGCCGGCGGCCTGGTTTACGTGGTTGGCGACAACGTCGACAACAATCTTGATGCCGTATTTCGCTGCTTCGTCGCAGAGGCTCTTGAGCTGCTGGCGGGAGCCGTTGCCGTTGGCTTTGAATTTGAAGTCATAGGGCATGTAGGCGTAGAACCATTCGGCGTTGGTGTTGCAGTTGCCCTGAACGGGGGACACCTGAACGGCTCCGAATCCGGCTGCGGCGATGTTGGGGAGCTCGGTCTTGATGTCGTTGAATGTCCAGTCGAAGCAATGGAGGATGTTGCCGTCCTGAATTGCGGAGGGCAGACCGTAGTCTGCCGCTGTCAGACTCATCGCCAATGCGAGGCATATGGCAGAAAAGCTGAAAACTCGTTTTTTCATGGAGTTTTTGATGATCGGTTGGTTAAGAAAGTATGATAAATGCGTTGGCCTTCGTCGGCCAATTGTCGGCAAAATTAGTCAAAAATTCCCAAAAACACAAGAAATTGTGTTGTCAAATCCGGATTCCGAACATTTTCCCGTCGAATTCGAAAGATATGAGTCCGAGTGCGGCGAGGTCGGCGAGGAGGTCGTCGACCCTTCGGCGGGAAAGGTGGAGGGCAAGGGCGATGCGGTCCTCGGAAACGGGTGCGGAAGGGCTTTCGCGGAGATACTCGAGGATGCGGCTCTGGTCGGCGCCGATGGTGATGGCGCTGGCGGTGGCGCGGGCGCGTCGACGCCAGCCCTCGACCATGAGGGGATGGGCGGCGATGTTCTCGTCGGCCACGCGGAAGTAAGCTCTCAGTGAGCCGTCGGGCTCGCGGACCTCGACAGGCCTCTCGGGGGCCTCGGTTATGGAGGCGACGATGACGGTCACGCCCGTGTCGATGCTGTAGGCGTGGAATTCGACGGCCTGCGGGGGCACGCAGAAGCGCTCGGCGGCGTACTCGACGACGTAGATGTCCTCCTCGTTGCGGACTCCGGCGATTACGCCGTTGTCTTTTACGCCGATGAGGAGGCGGCCGCCGCTGTGGTTGGCGAAGGCGGAGATGGAGCGGGCGATTTTCGCCGGCTCGGGGATAGTGAGCTTGAAGTCCTGATTCTCGTGCTCGCCTTCGGCCACCCAGGCCCTCACGCGCCGTGCGCCGGGGGTGCAGGGTATATCCTTCATCAGAGGAGGTCGAGGAGGGTTTTCAGGGCGTCGAATGTGCGGGCGGGGGCGTCCTGCCAGAAGTTTTCGTACTGGGCGATGTTGTCGGCGGCTCCGGGGGTGTCGCTGACAACGCGGATGCAGACGAAGGGCACTCCCTTGAGGTGGCAGACCTGAGCGATTGCCGCGCTCTCCATGTCGCAGGCCAGGGCGTCGGGGTAGAGGCCGAGGATGTGGTCGACCTCTTCGCGGCGGGAGACGAATATGTCGCCGGAGGCGACGGGGCCGTAGAGGGCGCCGATTTTTTCGGCGAATGATGCGGGGAGGGCTGTGGGGAAGCGCGCGGGGCATCCGGCGGCCTGTCCGGGGACCGTGCCGGGTCCGCACCAGACGTCGTGGTAAGCCACTTCGGAGGCGAGGACGAGGTCGAGAATCCGGGAGCGTCCGGTGCCTCCGGCCACTCCCGTGTTGATGATGACGGAGGGATGGAAGTTCTCGATGAGGGTGAGGGCGCCCACGGCGGCGTTGACCTTGCCGATGCCGCATTCCATCACCACTGTCTCGCGGGCTCCGATGGAGCCGGTGTGGAAGGTGCAGCCGTTGATGGTGACTGTGGAGTGGCCTTCGAGATGGGGGAGGAGGAGCGCGAGCTCCTTGTTCATGGCCACGATGATGCCTATCTTGTTCATATGTCTGTCAGTCTGTTAATTCGCCTACCACGCGGACGTTCATCTGCGGGGAGGCGGGGTCGTTGGTGATAACCGTCACGCGGGCGTTGAGGATGTCGCCGGGAAGGGAGGCGGGGTCGACGGTGACGGTGATTTCGGCGTGGCGTCCGGGCTTGACGGTGGTCTTGCGGGGGGCCGGGACGCTCAGCCCGGGGTCCGGGCTCCAGACGCGGCGGATTTCGAGGGGGCGTTTTCCTCGGTTGGCGATGCGGATTGCGGCTGTGCGCGGGCTTTCGGTGCGCGAGAGCTTTCCGAGGTCGAGGCGCTCGGGTTCGAAGGCCACGACGGGCGCCTTGGCCCGCTCCTTTTCAGTCATTTTCGAGAAATCCTCGACGACAGAGGCCGTCACGGGGAGGGTGAAGGTTTCGCCGTCGGGGCCGTCGGGGCTGACGCTCACTGGTATTTCCTGAAGGCCCCAGATGCCGGTGCGGTCGGAGCGGAAATAGATGATGAAGGACGCCTGCTCGCCTGGAGGAATCCGGCCCGGCTCAAGGGAGATGTGCAGGCAGTCGGGCAGGGGGCCGAGCGCCGGGGCGATGGTGTCGTTGGAACGGTTGTAGACGTTGAGGAATGCCGTGCGCATGTGGCCCTTGGGGACGTCGCCGACAAGGACCGAAGCGCGCTGGAGGGCGAGGGGGCCGCGGGCGACCGGGTACTGAGCCTTGACCGAGGCCTCTCCGCCGACGACTACGCCCTTGATTGTGAGCTCGGAGCGCCTGACCGGGGTGTTGGTATCGACAATCACGCCCTTCTCGAAGCGCCCGAGGCGCCCGGTCGGGTCGTATTCGACGGTGATTTCCGCGGAGTCGCCCGGGGCCAGGGGCGAGCGCGACCAGTCGGCAAGGGTGCAGCCGCAGGTCGTGCGCGCGCGTAGTATCACAAGGGGCTCGTCGCCCGTGTTGACGTAGCGGAAAGTGCAGCGGGCTGGGCCGGAGTCCTCGTTGAAGGCTCCGAAGTTGTGGAAAGTCTCGCGCCAGAAAATTTCAGGGCCGGCGAGGGCAGCGGAGGCGCCCAGGAGGAGTGCCGCAAGGAAACCGAGTGTTCGCATAACCCTGCAAAGGTACGAAAAATTTCTCAAAAAAAGGCGCATTTTTGTGGCACGGGCTGCGCTGGGGGCAAATCGGACTGTTTCAGCGGCTTGCGCCTCCGGTGGCGGCGTGTTGGAAAATGTTAAACGGCAGGATGTGCCGTGCGGGCGTCGGAGGCCCGGTTTTCAGTAGTAACTTTGCATCGTCAGCCGGACAGAACGGCCCGGCGGCGAAAAAACATTCATCAACATCTTAATCCGAATTTCAGTGCTATGAACACAGAAAACCTCACCACCGAAACCCTCAACAGCGAGGAAAACATCATCGCGGGAACCGACGGCGGCCAGCACGTGGCAGACCAGCCGCTGACCACCACCATCGCGGAGCTCGCCGCTCCCGACCTCCTTTCCGACAGCATCGACCGCCGCATCGTGAAGGTGCGCCCGATGTCGACTCCCGTCGACCAGATCAGCCGCTGCGCGGCCTCGCGTCCGTGCCGCTCCATGAAGGTGGAGTATGCCACAGTGGACGTGCGTCCCGGCGAGCTCGAGCTCAAGGCCGAATGCGGGGGTACGCTCGAGACCGACGGCGATGTGAGCACGATGGACATCGTCGTGGACCAGCCTCTGGACGTGACGGACACGCTCTTCGTGCCCATGAAGGACGGCAACGAGTCAATCGTGCTCTATGTCTCGGCCAAGCGAGAGGCCAAGGGATGCTACAGCGTGGTGGTCGTCAATCCGCAGACTTCGTCCGGCGGCCTCGGAGGCGGCGGCAAGTCCATCCCCAAGCTCCCCTCCGGAACGCGCGTTGTCCGCATGGGCCGCGCGGCCGCGGAGCTCGACGTCCAGACCGGCCAGTTCTCCGCGCTTCCCAAGCGCGCGAGCAACAACTGCCAGATTTTCAAGATGCAGGTCGAGCAGTCCACGCTCATGAAAATCGCCCGTAAGGAGCTTGGCTGGAACTTCTCCGACCAGGAGGAGGCCGCCATCATCGACATGCGCCTTGGAATGGAGAAGAGCTTCATCTTCGGGCGCGGACTCAAGTTCTTCGACCCCGCGAAGAACCAGGACGTCTACCTCACCGGGGGCATCTGGCATCAGGCGGGAGCCGACCACCAGTTCCCGCTCACCAATCCGGACCACGCCGATCTCGTGGAGCTGTGCAGCAAGGCCTTCGTTGGCTGCAACGGCTCGAAGCGCAAGATTCTCATCGCGGGCACAAAGCTACTCGAGGCGCTGAGCAACATCCAGTACAGTAAGGTTGTCTCCGCGGGCGAGACCGTCGTCAAGTGGGGCATCGAGTTCCGCGAAATCCGCTCGAACTTCGGCACGCTCTACGTGGTGCACTCCGAGATTTTCGACCAGTGCGGGTATGAGGAGAACGGCTTCATCCTCGATCCCGAGTATGTGACGAAGTACGTGCACATCCCCTTCAACTGCGAGACCCTCGACCTGCGCAAGAGCGGCCAGCGCAACACCGACGCCGTGGTGCTCACGGAGGCAAGCTGCCTCGTGCTCCGCTATCCAAAGTCGCACGTCCGTGTGGTGGGTGTTCGCTCCTGATGTCCTTTCCCCGCTCCGGGCGCCGGCCCTCACCTCCCGGCGTCCGGGGTTTTTACCCTTTTTTCTCTCAATTATGAAAACAACAATTCCCAAATCCGAAATGGCTGCGCGCTACCGGCTCTTCGCCGGTCTCGTCCACTCGCGCGAGGACTGCACCGTGGAGTATACCGACGGCCTCGCGCTCGACGCCATGATAGGCGATTCCCTGCGCCGCGCCTATGTGCGCATCCTGAGGGAGGCCCCGCGCGGGCTCCTCGCCGTGGAGGATGTGGCTCCGGCCCTCGGCTCGCCGGAGTCGCTGCGCGAAGGTCTGGCGGTTCTGCGCCTTCCCGAAGCCTGCGTGCGCCTGTTCGAGCTGCGTCTCGAGGGCTGGACGCGCCCGGTGGAGGTAGAGCCCTCCGAAGCCCTTCCGGCGATGCTCATGGCCGCCGACAATATCTACACCTGTCCCGCCCCCGGAGCTCCCCGCGCGGTGCTCGGGCCCGACGGGCGCAGCGTCTACCTCCATCCAATGACCTCGCGGGCCGTGACGCTCGCACGCGGAGTCCTCGACCCCGGCCCCGAGCGATTCACGCTCGACGAGGCCGCTATCACCCCTCTTTTCCAATCCATTGACCTTGACCTGCCATGACTGAAAACGAACATCTCCGCCGTGCTTTCGGCGCATGGTCCGCGGGAGCTGCTTTCCGCGCGGACCGCGGGCGCAACAAGCGCTTCACCTACGGCGACCAGTGGAGCGACCGCGCCGCCTGCGGGCCCCGTGGCCTCACCGAGGGCGAAATCCTCGCCCACGAGGGCCGCACACCCATCACCAACAACATGATCCGCCGCCTCATCAAGACCGTAGTCGGGCGTTTCCGGGCCGTCAATTCGGCGACCGGACGCTACACCGACCCCGTGAGCCGCCGCAACGCCCTCGTGGAGCTTGACTGCCGCCC
>ERZ779802.477-NODE-477-length-15250-cov-3.217374_pt1 | contig 15250 bp, 12 predicted proteins | sample MGYA00511252_ERZ779802 | MGnify/ENA primary metagenome ERZ779802 (study PRJEB29588, sample SAMEA2153887) | human gut metagenome | biome: human gut; feature: human-associated habitat; material: faeces | place: Denmark | collected 2008/2010 ... | reverse complement strand
GCCCGGGCCGTCGCCCCAGCGCGGGGCGTTGCGGTCGGTGGGCATGGAGCCTTTGCCGAAGGTGTTGAATTTGTAGGTGAAGCTCACCATCACGTAGCGCGTCAGCGAGTTGTAGCGCAGGTCCTCGAAATAGTTGCCCGTGTCGTTGGAGCGGATGTTGCTCTTCTGCCCCAGAAGGTCGTAGCCCTTGAGGGTCACGGTCGCCGAGCGGTCACGCAGGAACTGGTAGGAAATCGATGCGTTCCACATCCACGTGTTCTCGTTGTATCCCTCCTCGAAGCCCTTGGTCGCGCGGTAGTCGAGGTCGCTGCTCAGCACCAGCCCGAAGGGCAGATAGTAGGTGGCGAAGAACGAGCCTCCGTAGGTGTGGGTCGTGCGGTTGTTCTGGGGCACGGCCGAATTGGAGGTTGTCGACAGACGGTAGTTCGGGCGCAGCTCCAGTTCGAGGTTTTCGGGGCGCCACGTTATTCCCGGCATGAGCCCCACGCCGAAGGTGCCGGAGGCGTTCCGCACGGAGTTGTTGAAGCCCACCGACCGCGAGTAGTTGAGGAACAGATGGTTGTTGAAGGTGAAGGCCTTGTTGCGGAAGGGGAAGCTCACCATGTTCATGCCGCGGATGCTCCAGACGCCGTTCACGTTCTCGTAGGTGGTCATGCGGCCGCCGGTCTCGTCGTTGTAGCTCGTCCGCGACGCTATCGAGTTCTGCGCCACGTTGGCGAATACCATAGCCATTATCGAGCGCTGGGCCTCCGAATTGAAGTCCTGGAAGCGCACGTTCATGTAGTGCGTGAAGGTTGGCTTCAGGTTCGGGTTACCCTGGATTATGTTCAGGGGGTCCGAGTAGTCGGCCACGGGCTGCAGCTGTGTCATCGAGGGCTGCGACGAGCGCCCGCGGTAGTGCGCGTTGATCGAGCGGCTCTTGCTCATCTTGTAGCGGAAGCGGAGGTAGGGCGCGAAGTTCCAGACCCACCGCTCCAGATTCTTGTCCGAGTCGATGAGATCCACGCTCCGGCTCATCTGGGGCACAAGCGAGATTCCCGCGTCGAGGGTCTTCTTCGAGTCGACGTGCTTGAAGCCCGCGCGGATGTCCTGGTTCATGTAGTTGTTGCGGAAGCGGTTGGAAAGCTCCTCGTTGAAAATCAGCGACGGGTCGATGACCGGCTCGCCGTCCCAGCCGTCGGGGAAGCTCACGGGGTGGTCGTAGGTCAGTTTGTCCGCATTGTTCCAGCGGTACTGGAAGCGGTAGGCGAAGGTCAGGAAGTTCCCACGCTTGACGTTGCCGAGGGGTTCGGTCCATGTCAGGCGCGCCTGTACGTTGGAGGTCCAGGTCCTGTTGTCGGCCCACTGGTCGTAGAGGTCCACCGAGTCGGCGATCTGGAAGAACTTGTTCCAGGAATAGGTGTCGTCCTTCTCGCGGACGTTGCTGTAGCGGTACTGAGCGTTGATCGAGAACGAGCGTCCCGGGCGCGAGCGGAAACTGTGGTTGTAGATGAGGTTGCCGCCGAACTCGTAGCTCTTGCCTTCGCTTGACCCGCGGTTGATTGAGCGGGTCATTTCCGGATTGCCCTCGGCGGCCGAGTACATCTGCGAGAGCTCGTACTTGTCCGAATTGTTGAAGTTGAGGGAGAAGCTGGGACGGAAGTCGAATGTATTGAGCGAGTCGGGCTTCCATTGCACGCGGAAGTCGCCGCGAACGTTGTGCCCCTTGTCGCGTGAGGTGGAGTGGCCGTTGGTGTGGGAGATGTCCGAGTTCTCGAGGTTGTAGCGCCGGTAGCTCTCCGTGCGCGTGTCGCGGTCCGTGTGGGAGTACATCAGGTTGCCGCCCACGCGGAAGATTTCCTTGTTGCCGACGTTGAAGTTCACGCCCAGCGACTGCGCCGAGGTCAGGCCGTTGTCGCCGCCGAAGCGCCGGAAGCGTCCGCCGGCTCCGTCGGTGAAGCTCGGAGCGTTGATGTTGTTCGCCGAGCCGAGGAAGGTGATCTGGTTGTCGTTCCAGAAGCGGTTGATGTTGAAGCTGCCGTTGTAGCGGTTTCCGTCGCCCCAGCCGTAGCCGGCCTCGACGTTGCCGAACCAGCCGTTTTTCATGTCCTTCTTGACCGTGAGGTTGATTACGGTCTCCTCCTCGCCGTCGTCGACGCCCGTGATGCGCGCGAGGTCGCTCTTGCGGTCCACGACCTGAAGCTTCTCGACCATGTTCACGGGAAGATTGCGCGAGGCGACAGTCGGGTCGTCGCCGAAGAATTCCTTGCCGTCGACGAGGATTTTCGTCACTTCCTTGCCGTTTGACGTGATTTTGCCGTCGGAGCTCACTTCCACGCCCGGAAGGCGTTTCAGAAGGTCCTCCACCACGGCATTGGGCTGAGTCTTGTAGCTTTCTGCCGAGAATTCTATCGTGTCCTCCATGACCTTGACCGGGGTGCGGATGCCCGTCACCACCGCCTCCTTCAGCGCTATGGCGCTTTCGCTCAGGCGGATGGGCGGCATTGTCATGTCCGATTTCAGGTCCACGGGCACGGTTTTCGTGGCCGAGCCCACGTAGGAGGCTTCCACGAGATATTTTCCGGCCTTCAGGTCGGGGATGCTGAAGCGTCCGCGGCTGTCAGTGGCCACGCCCTTCACGAGCGTGGAGTCCTTGGTGGCTCGGAGCACCCGCACCGAGGCCTGAATCAGGGTTTCGCCGGTGGCGTCATCGAGTACGCTGCCGCGCAGCGTGTAGGCCTGCGCCAGCGCAGGCACAAGTGTCATCAACAGGATGAGGGCAGGGGAGAGAATGTTTCTTGCTTTCATCGAAAGTTCTGCGGAGATAAATCGAATGTGAGGAATAGAGTGTAAGGGATGTATCGGAAACACGTCCGTATTTGAGAATGATTTTTCGCCCCGGGGTTTAATCGCAAAAATATTTTTTTCAATGCAATTAAACTTTTTTTAATAAATCTTGTCATAAATATACAGCGCATCGTGTGAATGCGTCGTAACCAACAAAAATCGATATGGCCAAAGATATATCTCCCGTTTCCGAAAACATTCCCCAGGCCCCCGTTCAGGCCGGGCAAGATACTGCTGTTCAAACTGCCGGGGACAATGGCGCCTCTCCCCGCAAGAGCCCCTGGCTTCCGATTGCGGCGTTTTTCCTCGCCGTGGGCGCATGGCTTGCGCTCGCGTACTCCACCGGCTATCTCGCAATGGCTGTGGCCGCGGCCGCGATAATAGTCGGAGCCTTCGGCTGCCGTCGCCGCTGCTCATGGCGCAACCTCGCGATTACGTCGATTATCGCGTCGATGGTACTGATAGTCGTAGTGGCCGCCTTTATTATAGTGCTGAAAATCGGCCTCGCCGCGAAATAGCCGACGGGCTATAATTCTTATAAGATTTATGAGTCTTATAAGTCTTATAAATATTATCGCCTCTGCAGCGTCGTGAAAGTGTAGCTCAGGCCGCTGTCCGGGTCGGTTTCTGGCGGGGTGGTGTCGGCGATGGACCATTCTTCGGGGTCGATGGGCGGGAAATGAACCTTGTCCTCGCCCGGAGTGGAGGCGTCGATTATTGTCAGGCAGAGCCTGTCGGCGAAGGGCAGCAAGCGGGCGTAGATCTCGCCGCCGCCGATGATGAATGTCTCGCCGGGTCCTTCGGAAGCCATACGCAGAGCCTCCTCGGGGCTTGCCGCGATTTCCGCGCCGGGCGCTGTGTAGTCCTCCCGCCGCGTTATGACGATGTTCCTGCGGTCGGGGAGGGCGCCCTTCGGCAGCGACTCGAAGGTCTTCCGGCCCATTACCACGGTGTTGCCGACCGTAAGCGCCTTGAAGTGCCTGAGGTCAGGCCGGATGTGGTAAAGGAGATTGCCGCCGCGCCCTATCGCGCCGTCGCGGTCGATGGCTACTATTATGCTGGTCATACTGATACGTCTGCTTTGATGTGGGGATGCGGGTCGTAGTCCGCAAGCGTGAAATCCTCGTACTTGAAGTCGAAAATGTCCTTAACATCCGGATTGAGAATCATCTTCGGGAGCTTCCGCGGCTCGCGGGTGAGCTGGAGTGTCGCCTGCTCGATGTGGTTCAGGTAGAGGTGCGCGTCGCCGAGGGTATGGACGAAGTCGCCGGCCTTCAGCCCCGTCACCTGCGCCACCATCATCAGTAGAAGTGCATAGGAGGCGATGTTGAAGGGAACGCCGAGGAAGGAGTCCGCCGACCGCTGGTAGAGCTGGAGGCTCAGGCGCCCGTCAGCGACGTAGAACTGGAAAAAGGCGTGGCAGGGCGGAAGCTTCATCTCCGGGAGATCGGCCACGTTCCAGGCGCTCACGATGATGCGCCGCGAGTCCGGATTGTTTTTTATCGTCTCGATGGCTTCGGTAATCTGGTCGATGGAGCCTCCCTTGTAGTCCGGCCACGACCTCCACTGATAGCCGTAGATGTGACCGAGGTCGCCGTCCGGGCCGGCCCATTCGTTCCAGATGCGCACGCCATTGTCCTGAAGGTATCTGACGTTGGTGTCGCCGCTGAGAAACCACAGAAGCTCGTGGATTATGGATTTCAGGTGCAGTTTCTTGGTGGTCAGGAGGGGGAAGCCCTCTTCGAGGTTGAAGCGCATCTGGTAGCCGAACAGCGAGCGTGTGCCCGTGCCCGTGCGGTCGGCTTTCGTGGTGCCGTGTTCAAGGATGTCGCTCAGGAGCTGGAGATATTGTTTCATCGGTGATTGGTTTGCAGTTGGTGTCCGGCGCCGAAATCTGCGCGGCGGCCGTGGGTTGCATCAGGGGCATTGTCAGACGATGGCGCCCGCTGCGGTAGGTGATTGCGTCGTTGGGGCATACGCCCATGCATCGGAAGCACACCACGCAGCGCGAGGTGTCAACCGTGTGGTGCAGGAGGTCGATGCACTCGGCCTTGCACACCCGCTCGCACTCCCCGCAGTTGATGCACTTGTCCGTGTTGATGTCCGCGTGGTAGAGCGAGCGGCTCGACACCGCTCCGAGAAGCGTCCCCACGGGGCAGAGCGTGTTGCAGAGCAGGCGCCCCCGCTTCAGCGACATCCCCACTGTCACGGCCGCTCCCGTGAAGGCCACGGCGAAAGTGCCGAAGGCGAAAGGAACCGCCGGCCCTCCTCCGGTGAGGGGAGCTGTCACGAACTGTTCCACGATGCGGGCATAGGTGCTGTATGGGTCCAGAAGCACCGGAATGAGCATCCATCCGCACACCATGCAGCTCACCGTCAGGACCAGCACCCCGAGTCTGAGTCGGTTCAGCGGCTGATGGTAGCGGTATCGGCGCCTTTGGCCCGGAAGGAAGCCCCGCAGCACCGCCACGCAGTCCTGAAGCGTCCCTAAGGGGCACACCGTCGAGCAGTAGATGCGTCCGTAGATTAGTGTGGCCAGGAGCCATATTATCAGCCAGAAGGCAGCCCCGGTCATTATGGCCATCATAATCTGCATCCGTCCGAAAACGCTGTCCCATCCCGCCACGAGTGCAAGGGTGGGCGCGAGCATGGCTCCGAGGGCCACGATGATGCGGATTATTCTCACGGATTTGTACATCTCTACAAAGTTATGTAATTTTGGGCAACAAAACAAATAATAAACTATGGCGAGACACGACACCCTATACGTTACCGACATGGACGGCACCCTCCTCGGCGCCGACAGCCGTGTCAGCGAGCTTTCCCGCGAAATCATCTCCGACCTCTCCCGCCAGGGCCACAATATCACCGTCGCCACGGCCCGCACTCCGGCCACTGTCGTCCCCCTCCTCGAAGGCACCTTCACGCTCCCTCCCGCCATAACCGTCACGGGCGCGGCCCTCTGGCGCCGGGGTGGCACCTCGGGCTACGCGCATGTCGACTTCTTCCCCGCCCCATTCGCCGAAGCCCTCGGCCGGCTATTCGACGCGCATGGTCTCTCTCCATTCGTCTACACCCTCCCGGAAGGTTCAGAGACAATCGAAGTCTTCCGCGACTCCCGCGTGCCGCTGAACCATGCCGAAGAACTGTTCGTCGACCAGCGCCGCGGCCTGCGTCTCAAGCGCTTCCGCCTCGGCACCCCCGCTCCCGCCGAGGCCTCCGCGCGCACCATGCTCTTCTTCGCAATGGGCCCCCTCGAGCGCATAATGGCCCTCGGCGAGAGGATCCGCGCAGAATACCCCTGCTCCGTATCCGCCTACCCCGATATATTCCTCAAGGACACGGGCATCCTCGAAATCCTCGCCCCCGGAGTCTCAAAGGCCGCCGCCGTAGGCGCGCTCGCGCGGAGCCTCGGCGCAACGCGCATAGTAGCCTTCGGCGACAACCTCAACGACCTCCCCATGCTTGCCGGGGCCGACGTCGCAGTCGCCGTCGGCAACGCCCTTCCCGAAGTCCGCGCCGCCGCCGATGTGATTATAGGTCCCAACACCGCCTCCTCCGTCGCCCGCTTCATAGCGGAAGACTGACCCGTCTGGCGCGCCTGAGCGCCGGACGCAAAGTCTTCGAGAAAAAATCCATGAAAAACCTTTTAATTTACCAAAAAATCATTAACTTTGCAACGTGCGTCCCCTCCGGCTTGAATCCGGCGGAAGACGGCGAAATATTTGATTGAGAAACGTATTTATTCACGTTTCGTTCTTGGCTCGCAGAAATCTGGCAGTTTCTAACGCATACATGGTCAAGGATGAGGCAAAGATAGATACCGCGGTTTGTGGCATATCCTGTCGCAATGGAGCGGCGAAATGTCTCTTTTCCTTAATTGTCAGTGTGTGTCGGTTGTGCCTGAATCCTTGCCGTCAGGAACTTGACCGGAATAACGGCTCCTGCGTTTCCAGTTTATGAACCTCCGACAAAGGCCGACGAGGGGAGCCCGAAGGCACTGACCAATTACTATCATGAAATTAATGCAGATTGTAAGCATGGGATTCTCTCTCGTCTTCCTTGCCCTGGCCGCATCATGTGGCGGAGGAGATGATTTGCGTGCTTACCGTGACACGGGCCGCACCGCCGACCTGATTCCCGTTAAAGACGCTGAGTCCGGCCTATGGGGCTATCTTGACGCCAAGGGAAAAACGGCCATCGGGCCGAAATTCGCCAAGGCCTATTACTTCCTTGACGGCAAAGCCAATGTTCAGGACACCTCCGGCCTTTTCGGCTTCATCAGTCCTGACGGAAAGTATGTGATTCAGCCGCGCTATGCTTCGGCCTCTGACTTCAACTGCGGCCTGGCGTGGGTGGCCGAGCCCGATTCCGCGCTTGTAGCCATCGACTCAAAGGGAGCCAGGGTTTTCGGCCTTCCGAAAGCGACGGAGGTGTCTGTCTTTATCGGAGGATATGCCTTGTTCAAGGCGAGCGACGGTAAGGTGGGGATTGTCGATTCCAAAGGCAAGATTATCCCCGTCCCCCTCGAATGCTCCGACGCCTTCTTTGGCGATGACGGCATAGTGCGTTTTTACGGCAAGGACTTCACCGGCTGCAAGGTCGGAAGAATCCGGAACGGAGCTGTGGAACTCCTTGCCGGGAATCTGGAAATGGACATCGTGGATGCCAGTGCCGAGTTCGGAATGCTCATCATAAGGCTCGAGGATAAATTCGGTCTGGCCGACTTCGAGGGGCGCATCGTTGTTAACCCCCGTTACCGCAGCCTCCGTTTCGACAGCGAGGGTATGATTCTGTTCTCAAACGAAAAGGAGAAATACGGCTGGATTGACTCCAAAGGAGAAGAAGTCATCAAGGCTCGGTATAAGGAAGTCGGCGATCTTTTCGCCCTTAACGGATACGCTACCGTCAGCACAACAGGCTCCAAGTTCCAGATCATCAACCGCAAGGGCGAGACCATGTTCGGAGCCAAGTTCCCGAAACTCGCGGCAACATGGACTTCCGGGGTATTCCGGGCGCGCGACGACGAGGGATGGGGCCTGATAAAGACCGACGGCACGGAAATATGCGCTCCTCAGTTCGACGAGCTGTCCTGTGTGCGCGAGGGACTCTTCATGGCAAGTCCCGACAATACTAAATGGGGCGTCATTTCGGAATCGGGCGTCTACGAGGGAACTATGGCTTACGCCACGCCGTACCCCGGTGTTTATTTCTCGTCGAAGGCCTACAGCTGTTTCTTCGACCTCGACGTCATTGCCGGGGATGTCGAAAAGCTGAAATCGAAAGCGGACTACAACGACTCCTTCGGAGACCTCGCAATCAAGTTCCTGCTGTCCAAATCGTCGCTCGCCTACTCCGGAAACCTTGTCGATCTTCAACAGATGTCTCTCTCCCGGCTCGGAGTGAATCTCACCCTCAGTGTGCTGCTTGACAGGCCCCCGCTGGTCTATGCCAACCGTTTCAGCAGTAAAATCGTATTTAACAAATCGGCCAGACCCTTGAGCTATTCTATTGTCGTCGCTTGCGACACTCCGGAAAAGAGTGCCGCCCTGTACGATGACTTTCGCGCCCGTTTCGGTTGCGAAAGCATGGCCGGCTCCCGCAATGAGATTGAAAACTCCGACATGTTTGTGCTCCACATTCCCGCCGAAGGCAAATGCGTCCTCGAGCCCATGAACATCGGCGGTGACGAAGGCCCCATGGACGACCTTGACTATGTTCCCGAAGATGAAGAATAATATTTATATCGCGCTTGCGGCAGCGGGGCTGCTCGCGGTGCAGAGCTGCTCCGACTCCGGGGCCGATTCTCTCAAAAACGCCACTTCCGGCTTTGATTTCAATCTGGTGCCCGCGACTTGGGAAGCCCGGGGACACAGAATCTCCGCATATGTTTCGTCCGATGGAGAGACAATATTGGAGAATGACGGCATGGCTCCCGGGAGTTACGGCGTGGCCAGGCAGCTCGGGCTTTTCCACGACGGGTATGCCGTGGCGGGATTTGAAAGAAGCGCAGTCATAATCAACACCGAGGGCGAGCCCGTCGTGGACCTCTCGGGATTCGAGCTCCGGCGCCTGGGGCTTCCGGCTGTGTCCGAGGGCTGTTTTCTGGCCAACCGTGCCGATGCAGGGTCCTTTGTCTGCTTCGATATGGAGGGCAACGAGGTGTTCGAGGCCGAAGGCAATGTCCGTTCTCAGCTCCGCCACGGCTATGCTCTCTATTCCGACTCGAAGTACGGCGACAAGCTCGGTGTCGTCAACGCCGCCGGAGATGTGGTTCTCGAAGCGGGAGGCGAGGAATACATTCCCGGCTCCTATTCCGATTATATGTCTTCTCCCGCCTCCTATGCCCATCCCACATGGTTCCCTCTTACCGACGGGCGGCAGACTCTGTGTATCCTCGACATTGCGACAGGCAAGCGCTATCTTGAGGGTATGCTTGATTCGTCGCCGCTTCCCGCAGTCGACTGCAACGACCGAGTGGTCATACGCAGCGACAGTAAGTTCGGGCTGATGGACCTTCAGGGCAATACGGTTGTCGAGCCTCAGTACGACTATATCCGCAACGACTGCGAATGGTACGTCTTCGAGCAGGACGGACTCTACGGCTGGATGGACAAGAACGGCGGGACTGTCATCGAGGCTCAGTTCAAGACAAACATCAGCCCCGACATGCTGGGCTTTGCCGGCGGCGACCTCAGCCTCGTCGACAGCAAGATCTTCATAAACCGCAAGGGCGAGCCTGTCCTCGAATCGGAGTATACCGTCAAAAGCAACTTTGTCGATGGCCGTTGCCTTGTCGACATGGGCGGCCGCGAGGGCTATGCATGGATGAACCGCGACGGAGAAATCGTCAGCGATTCCTTCCATACCACACCCTTGGCAGTAGCATCCATCGGCCGCATAAGCATGGGTCAGGCCCTCCAGTACTGACCGTCATACACCCTAATAATATCTGGCAATCCCGCAGGGGCTCCGGTCCCTTGCGGGATTTGCATTTCCCTTTGCGTTGTGTTTGAGTTTTTTACTCAGATTTTTACTTATAAATGTGGAGGATTCCGATATATTTTATTAACTTTGCATCGCACAACCCACGCCGTGAAAACCCGGACGTTCCGCAAGGAGGCCGGTGGGATCCCTGCTGTGGGGGAAGCGACATACATAAATAAGAAGCGTATTTATTCACGTTTCGTTCTTGGCTCGCAGAAATCTGGCAGTTTCTAACGCATACATAGTCAAGGATGAGGCAAAGATAGATGCCGCGGTTTGTGATATTGATTATCCCACCATCCCATTCCAGGCTTGTTGTTTCAGCAGTCTGAAATGGGTAAAGGGGGAATTGGATATCGTAACGGCGTGGAGTCTGCATTGCCTGTCTTTCCACTATGTGGGCTATGCCAGATGCCTTTGCGAGCGGGAAGCAGGACAGGATAAAGGCTCCCGCTTTTTTTGTTTACTTCTCTCTGCTCAGCACGGAGCCGCTGCAGAATCCAATCAAAATCACAAACCGACGTATGAAACATCCGACGTTTTTGGCTTCCTTCGCTTTGCTGTTGGCCACAACGGCTTGCGGGGGCGCAAAGCAGGCCCAGGCCCAGTCTGACTACCAGTATCAGCAATGGACTGAAGCCCGAAATCAACAGGCTGCGGCGCAGAATCCCTCCGCACCCCCTCAGCAAGAGGCTCCTTCCCAATATAAACAGCGCCCCACGCGCACGATGCGCGTGCAGGAGCCATGCATCAAGAAAGCTCTCGAACCCTCCGGCAGCTGGCGCGCCTACGGCACAGCCACTTCATACGTGGAGAAAGCGGCCATGGCCGGGGCCGAGCGCGACGCCCGCAACCGCCTTGCCCAGATGATACGCGTCTCGGTCGAGGGCGCCGCCCAGGATTATACAAAGAATACCTCCGAGAATTTCGGCAACACGGCGAAGTCTATCGGCGAGCAGGTTATGACTCAGTATGTGATGGCCGACCTCAAGGACACTCCGGTTATCGAGGTGACGACATACGACCTTTCCGACGGTAGCGTCCAGATATATGTTTGCGTGGAAATGCGCAAGACTCAGGACGAGATGACCGAGAAAATCGAGAACGGTCTCGCAGAGAGCGCCGTTGTCCGCGCCGAGCAGGACCGCGAGAGATTCATCTCCAAAATGAAGGACGGCATGGCCGAGTACAAGGCCCGGCTGGCTGCCGAAGCAGAGGCTCAGGGTCTATGAGAACTTCAGTCGTCTGTCTCCTCGCAATTCTCGCAGTGATTGCGGGGAGCCTTGACGTGTCGGCGCAGACACGCTCGGAGAACATCCGGCCCCGCTGGATCAACAACCCGCCCGAGCCGACAAACAGCTCCTTCCGCTACGAGACCGTCACCGCCCGGGCTTCATCTCTCGACGCCGCACGCGAGAAGTGTCTTGCCGAGCTTATCGCGGGGGCCGGTTTCAGGAACGGCATGGTGACTGTCTCGAACAACAACTCCACAGAAGAGCTTCATCAGGTATGGAACAACGGAAGGCTCACCGAGACTTACGAGACAAATTCCCGCACCTCGACCTCGGCAAAGGGTTCGGAAACGAAACTCTATGTGGATAACGTGGCCGAATACTGGGAGCGCGACAAGGCCGGCGAGTATTACGTGACGCGTCTCTTCGCCAAATCCGAGCTCGACCGTCCGCCCCTGTTCGACAATGTCGAGCTTACCTCCCGCTACGGCGCGCGCGGCCTGTGGCGCTCTATGATTATACCCGGGTGGGGGCAGTTCTACAAGGGCTCGACCGTCAAGGGCGCACTTATTCTCGGCGGCACGGCTGTGCTTGTCGGCGGCATAATATTTACGGAAAACGAGCGGGCCTCCTACGTCAAGAAACTCAGGAGCACCCACAACCAGAGTATGATAAAAAGCTACCGCACCAAGAGGGACAACTACACGACGGCCCGAAATGTGTGCATCGGCGCGGCGGCCGCTCTTTATGTCTACAATATCATCGATGCCATTGTCGCGCCCGGCGCTACACGCGCGGTGGTGAGAAACTATGGCCGCGACGGAGGTGTCTACTCTTTCATGCCGTCCGTAACAGCCGAGGGCGCGCCCGGAGTAACAGCCGTCGTCACATTCTGAATGAAACATTTTATCCTCAAATCAATGTCTACAATATGACACACAATCTCAAGAATATCATCCTTTGTCTTTCCGTGTGCCTTTTCTCGGCATGCGGCATGATTTCCTGCTCGGAGGACGAGGAAAATCCCTTCGGCTCCGTAGCCGGCTATGTCACCGACGCCGAATCCGGGCGGAGTCTGGGCGGTGAGGCTCTCGTGACTCTGATGCCCGGGAACCACTCGATGACCGTCAACAACAACGGCAGCTTCGGGTTCTACGAACTCGAGCCCGGCAGCTATACTCTGAGCGTTTCATGCACAGGCTATGAATCCCAGCGTAAGAATGTCACCGTCTCCGCTGGAATGGCGACTCAGGCCGATTTCCAGCTCGTGCGCTCGGTCGGTCAGAACAGCCTTGAGCTGGAGGCCTCGACCATGGTTTTCGACTATCTCAAGAGCGAGTCCACCTTCCGGTTCCGCAATGCCGGCAACGCGGAAATGAGCTGGGATATTCATGGCGTCACGGTGCCCTGGCTTTCCGTCACGCCCGACAAAGGGACCCTGGCTTCCGGCGCCTGGGCCACTGTAAACGTCAGCATCGACCGGAGCGCGATATCTACTTCCGCCACTTCCGTCAGCAGCTCCTTCACAGTACGTGCGGACGGAAGCGAGTTCCCCGTGCAGGTGACGGTCCGCACCGCTCCCGGCGGCAACGAGGAGCAGGAGAAAGGCAAGGTGTCGGGCCGAGTGGTGAATTCCAAAGACCAGCGCGGGGTGGCGGATGCCACAGTAATCCTCTCTCCGGGCAACACCACGGCAACCACCGACCGGAACGGTCTTTTTTCCGTGGAGGACCTCATGCCCGGGCAGTATACGGTCACTGCCACGCATGACAGCTATGTGACTTCCTCGTGTGTCGTCACGGTCAACTCCGGGACCACTGCCACAGCCAACATCTTCCTTGATCCCCAGGAGTTCTCGATGTCCGTGTCTCCGCTTGAGCTCGACTTCGGGCTTGAGAAGACTTCGCTGGATATCACGGTGACCAACACCGGAAACACCGAGGCAATAGTCCTGCGGTACGGGACCACGACCCCTGAGGTTCATTGGTATAAGATCACTCCGGCCGAATCAATTCCCGTCGGAGGTCAGGGTGTCGTGACGGTGACTGTCGACCGCTCAAAAATGGAGTCTGCAAACGAAACCGCCACGATAGTTCTTGACTATGTACGCGGCGCCCAGAGTGAGACAGTCACCCTCAAGGCGAGCAAGAAAACCGGAACCGACGCCGAAGACTACTCATCGGCCTCTGTAAGCTCCTGCGACACCCGCGTCAGGGCGTCAATCGTCAGCTGCATCCGCTCCGGAAGTACTGTCACCTTCAGCTATACGCTCACAAACACCGGAATGGACCGGCTCAACGACTGGCGAATATATCCGCCTCACGCTATTTCGATGATTTCCGGCGGAAGCTATTCAAGAGTATGGGACAATGCCGGAACCAACTATGAATATCCCACTATGTCCTTCCGGGACAAGAGCACTTCGGGCTCGAATGTGATAAGCACGGCCTTCCCCATGGAAGTTCCCTGCTCCGGCTCCGTCACAGTGACCGGAGTTCCCGCCTCGGCAACCGAACTCAATGTTGTTCTCGGCGTCTACGCCTATCCCAATTCTCAGTTCCACATGAGCGGCACTGAGATTTCCTTCCGCAACGTGCCTATCTATTGACAGTTGCCCGTTTATGTCTTTTCCGGCCTGGAGTCCTTCGGATTTCAGGCCGGACTTTTGCCGGGGGACCTTTGGCCCTGTCACTTTTCCGCGAACATCCGGGTGAAGGCGCGGTCGAGGCGGGGGAGGGCGTTCTGGTAGTGGTTGCCGGGAACGAGTTCGAAGGTCGCGGAGATGCCCTTGGCCTTGAGGTAGGTGACGATGGCTTCCGTGTCGGTCTGTACGGGCCGGAACTGGGGAACGGGCGACTGCGCTTCCTTGTTGCCTAAAAGGAAGTAGGCGCGGCCTTTGCCGGCGGGAACCGCGCGGCTCTCGACCCATGAGGCGAAGCCTTCGTACCAGAACGAGCCCGAAAGCGAGATGATGTTCCGGAACTCGTCGCACAGAAGCCACTGCCAGAGCGTGAAGAGACCCGAGAGCGACACTCCGCAGAGCGTCCGCTCTGTCCCGCGGGATATGCCGAGGCGCCTCTCGACGGCCGGAACTATCGTGCTCGTCAGCAGTTTCAGGAATTCGGGCGCGCGGCCCTCGAAGTCAGGGCTGCCTGCGGGTACGCCCTTTGCGGGCCACGGCGTGAGGTCGTTGTCCCAGTCCATCTGCGAGACGACGGCTATGGCCAGTCCGTAGCGCCTGGCGGCCTCTTCGGCCCACTCGCCGAGGTCGTCGAAGGGTGAGAGCACATAGCAGATGCGCGCAGCGTCGGATTTGCCGGTGGCTCCTATTCTGATTCCCTGTATATCAAATATCTGCATATTTCATCATTCCCTTCATTTCGCGGAAGCCCATGCCGCTGTACAGCGTCCGGGCCTCCGCGGTTGTTTCAAGATATATTTTGCCGCACCCGGCTCTGCGCGCCTCGTCCACGAGGCGCCCGACGATGGCGTGGCCTATGCCCCGCGAGCGGTAGCCGGGGCGCACGTAGATGTTCATCAGGTAGGCGCAGAACCCCGAGGGATTGTCGGGGGAGGGGAGCTCCGACTGCAGGCATATTGCCCCGCATCCGGCATCCTCTCCGTCGGCCACGGCCATGAACGCCCTGTGGCTCCCGTCGGACGTGTGAGTTGCATAGTAGCGGCGGTTCGCTTCCGCAAGGACCTCCCCGGGTTCCACGCCGAACACGGCGCGGATTACCTCCGTGCGCCATTCCAGAAGGCGCGCCGGGTCTTTTATCCCGACTATTTCCAGGCTCATTCCGCGCCTCCTTCCTTCATCACCACGGGGAGCGTCCTGTCGTCCACCTTTCCGCGGGGCGTAAGCGGCAGTTCTTCCATCCGCACGAAGAACTCGGGCACCATGAAGTCGGCGAGCTTCGAGCGGAGAAAGTCGCGTATGCGGCTCATCCGGCAGTATTTATGGGATAGGACAATGTAGGCCGTGAGGTAGGCGAGACCGTGCTCGTCGGTGTGCGCGCGGACCACCCCGCGCTCCACGCAGGGCGACTCGTTGAGCACGCTCTCCACCTCGTCGGGCTCCACGCGGCGTCCGAGAATCATCACCTGCCGGTCCTTGCGGTGAAGGAAGGCGATGTTGCCGTCGGGGAGCTCGTAGCCGAGGGCGCCGCCGCGGTACATCCGCCGGCCGCCGTGCCCGGGTGTGC
>ERZ779802.466-NODE-466-length-15446-cov-3.709960_pt1 | contig 15446 bp, 8 predicted proteins | sample MGYA00511252_ERZ779802 | MGnify/ENA primary metagenome ERZ779802 (study PRJEB29588, sample SAMEA2153887) | human gut metagenome | biome: human gut; feature: human-associated habitat; material: faeces | place: Denmark | collected 2008/2010 ... | reverse complement strand
AATGGATTCTGTTTATAAGCTCCCGTTCCCTAATCGTTTTCTATCCACTATTTCTTATTTCCTGGCGGATTATACGAGTGATGATTATGTTTACGAACTAATAATCACCAATTTGCGCAACTTCTTCACAAGGAATGTATGCCAATATGATTATAAGAACTATCCAATCCGCTTTGTAGGTTCATTAGCCTATAGCTATGCCCCGATTCTAAGAGAAGTCGCCGGTGACTTTGGCATTGAGTTGGACGTGATTGAAGAAACTCCCATGAATGGACTGATTGACTTCCACTCATTAAATATTGAAGAACCTTAATATTTGTATATAAAGCATATCGTAGAAGTTGCAAACCTTCTCGAAGAGCAAATATATAAATATAAAGTTAAATAAATGCAAAGGAATGTTCTTGATATTAAATTATAATATATCTTTGCTAAGAAGAAACGAAGAAATGGCGTTTCATCACCTTTGTTAATAACGAGTTTATCTCTTAAAACAACCAACTAAATAGTAACAGTATTTAGTGTATTTTAATTTTTAACCGACAATGTATTTACCAAGTTCTCTTGGAACTTAGCTAATGTATAATTAAAATAAGAGAGATAAAATATAAGTTAAACCTAAAAATAAAAAAGAGCCTATGGAACAAGACCCCACCTGACAGCAGAAATAGCCTCAAAGCTATTCTCAATTGCCCATTCTTACTCTTTCAGAGAAGACTATTTTAGTTAACAACAAAATCATCAACTTTTTATGAATGAAGATCGCAAAAGAAAAGGATTCGCAAACAGCAAACTCCTCTCAGCAGTAACTATAAGTGTACTGTTCATAGACATTGGTAATGTGACAGCTGCCCAACAGCCTCTGGTAATTCTTTGAGTATGAGAAAATAACAACATTATTTTCAAGTTAAGTTACAAATATTCAAAGCAAGCCAATCATATATGATGATATAATTCTGGACTATTAACCATTATTGTTTATTAAATCTATGTTAATGCAAAAACTTTTAATTCTATCAGTAACCGGCCTAATGCTTATATGTGGCGGTTACATCCCTGGAATGAGTGTAAGTGCACAAAATACCACTTCGTCTAGTACACAGAACTCAAGAAGGATTTCCGGAGTAGTGACAGACACTCAAGGCGAACCGATTATCGGAGCAACTGTACTTGTAAAAGGAACAGGCATCGGTACAGCAACAGATATCGACGGCAAGTTCTCTCTGGATATTCCATCCAATGGAAAAACCTTGGTAGTATCTTTCATTGGATTCGACGCACAGGAAATTCCTGTTACAAATAATGCTACGTACAAAATACAGTTAAGCGGAACAGACTATGCTCTGGATGAGGTAGTGGTGACGGCTTTAGGTATGAAGCGTGAAAAGAAGGCGCTCGGCTATTCAGTGCAAGACGTAAAAGGGGACGCTCTTATTGAAAACCGGACTGCAAACATTGCCACATCACTGAATGGTAAGATTGCCGGTATGAATATTTCTTCAACTTCTATTCCCGGTGGTTCAAACCGTATCGTCATCCGCGGTAACAACTCTATATCCGGTAATAATATGCCGTTGGTAGTAGTGGACGGGGTTCCGTTCGACAACTCTCAAGGCGTTGACGACGTAAATACAAACTCTTGGGGTGCAGGTTATTCGGATACCGGTGACGGACTATCCATGCTGAATCCTGATGATGTTGAATCAATTTCTGTACTGAAGGGTCCTTCGGCTACAGCTCTTTACGGTTCACGCGGTGGTAACGGTGTGATTCTGGTTACAACCAAACAAGGACAGGGTGGCAGAACCAAAGTGTCATACAATAGCAACTTTACATTTGAAAATGTAATGATTCAACCGGAATTCCAGAATGAATACGGTCAGGGTACAGACGGAGCATTTGTGGCTACCTCGCGTAACTCCTGGGGTCCTAAAATGGGTACGGTTGTTACAGACTGGACAGGACAGACCCGTCCTTTGGAAGCAAAAAATAATGATTTTTCCGATTTCATGGACACCGGTACATCATGGACCAATTCTCTTGATATCACAAGTTCCGCCGGTAAGATGAACTACCGTGTAGGTATGTCAAACACAATGCGTAAGGGTGTTATCCCGAAGAATGAGTTGAACAAGACAAACTTCTCTATTCGCGCAGGTGGCGAAATCATCAAGAACCTGACTCTCGATGCCAAATTGAACTATACTTATCAGAAAGGTCAGGGACGTCCTGAATTCTCTGCTTCAGGTTTCAACCCGATATTCGCTCTTATTTATACTCCGCGCAGCATCAACCTGCACGAAATGAAAGATGTTTTTGATAAAGACGGAAAGATTATCGACTGGTATCCCAGTATGCTTACGGTGGTAAATAACCCGTATGCACTGACTTCTCTCAGCGGTAACAAGGACGTAACCAATCGTATCAATGGTTTCGCTTCATTGACATACGAGGTCAGCAGCTGGCTGAAAGCTATGGTTCGCTTCGGCGGTGACACCTATGGCAAGAAGACCGAAAAGTGGATACGCCATGACTTGATTTCAAGTGCAGGTTATAAGGATGGTCGTTTCTCAACCGGTCAATACAATATGGCTGAATACAATGCAGATTTCCTGATTACAGCACAAAAGGATAAGATTGCAGACTCCAAAATCTCCGGAATGCTTTCTGTTGGTGGTAACCTGATGAACCGCCAGTACAATAGTTTCTATGCCACAGCCGAAGGTTTGAACATTCCTGAACTGTATACCATTCAGAATGGTCAATCCAAGACTACTTCGACTTCCAAATCAGAAAAAGAAGTTCAATCCCTCTATGCACTGGGACAATTGTCATGGGATAACTACCTGTTCCTCGATATAACTGTACGTAATGACTGGTCTTCCACATTACCGAAGGATAACCGTTCATTCTTCTATCCCTCATTCTCTCTGGGTTGGGTAGTGACGGATATGTTGACCAAGTTCAAAGTAGATGTTCCCAGCTGGCTTTCTTTCGCTAAAGTACGCGCATCTTATGCTGAAGCAGGAAATGACACCGATCCATATCAGCTGTTGTCTGTATTATCTACAGTTTCTAACATGGCAGGTGGTCAGATGGGCGTAGCAGAACCTTCTACGAAAGCAAACTCTAACCTTAAACCGGAGATTATCAAATCTACCGAGTTCGGTGCTGATATCCGCTTCTTTGATAACCGTTTAGGATTCGACGTTACATACTACAACAAACGTGCATACAACCAGATCATATCCATGCCTTCATCCATCACTTCGGGATATAGCGCCAAATATATCAATGCAGGACGTGTAGACAACTGGGGATGGGAACTTCAGATGAATGCCACGCCGGTTCGCACACGCGACTGGAACTGGAATCTTTGGGTGAACTTCGCCAAAAACTCTTCTGAAGTCGTAGAACTCTACGAAGGAGTGGAATCCATTACATTAGCTCGCCCGATGGGACAAAACTGTTATGTCATGGCTAAAACAGGCGAACCTTACGGACAGATTTACACGAATGGTTTCAAATATGATGAGAAAGGAAACCGCCTTGTGGGTGATGACGGCAAATACATAGTAGATCCTACCCTCCGCGTTTCCGGTAATATGAACCCGGATTGGACAGCAGGTATCGGTTCTTCATTAAGATGGAAAAACTTCTCTTTCGGATTCCTGATTGATGTTCGCTATGGTGGCGATGTATATCTGCAATCTATGATGCGTCTGCAATCTAATGGTCAGACCAAAGAAACAGTTGCCGGACGTGAAGAATTCTATTCAACCGGTAAGGGCTTGATTTCTCAGGGTGTTAATGTAAACACAGGAGCTCCCAACACCGTTGAACTGAATCCTACCGCTTATTGGGGACAGTTCTATGGCAACATCGGAAACTACGTTTATGATGCTACCAACGTACGCCTTCGCGAACTTAATTTCTCTTGGATATTGCCGGACAAATGGTTCAACAAGACAATCATCAGTGGTATTAAAGTCAGTGCTGTAGCCAACAACGTATGCTTCCTGTACAATAACCTTCCGGGATTCGACCCTGAATGTACATACTCTACTGGCAACGGACAGGGTGTAGAAACCGCTGCTCTACCGTCTACCCGTTCATTTGGTTTCAATCTTAATGTTACATTCTAAAAATGAAGATAAAATGAATAAGTTATTTAAATCCATTATAAGCATTATTGGTCTTTCAATGGCCTTCGCGGGCTGTGTAGGCGATTTTGACGATATGAATACCGATCCCAACAACCCGACACCGGGTTCAGTAGATCCTAAGTTCCAGCTGATATTCATACAGGGACGTGGTATTCCGTATGCCAATCAGTGGCAACAGATAGACCAGCTGATGATCAGTACTTTCTGTGAATATTCGGCTAACGACGGACTCTCGGCTTCCGACTATAACATAGACGCACGCTATGTGGACAACATTTGGGAGTTGACTTACACCGTGCTTACCAATGCCAATTCATTAATCCGTGCCAATGAGAGCAACCCTGTTCACAATAACGTCGTTCAGATGGCACGTATCTGGAAAGCGTATGCTATGTTGCGTTTAACGAATTGTATGGGAGATGTACCTTACTCTGAAGCTGCCAACGACATTGATCAGCCTAAGTATGACACTCAGAAGGACATATATTATACCATATTCGAAGAATTGAAAGATGCCGTAAGTAAACTGGATGAGTCGGCAGCCAATAATGTCGGTTCTTATGACCTTATTTATGGGGGTGATGCCACCAAATGGAAGAAATTCGCCAACTCTATCCGCCTGCGCATGGCTGTCCGTATCTCCGACGTAGATGCCGCCAAGGCTAAAACAGAAGCCGCAGCTGCCATTTCAGCAGGTGTATTCAGCAGTGACGCTGATGCCGCCTTCCTGACGCAAGGAGAAGATAAATTTGCCCAGAACCCTATTTATTATCATAAAGGTTCTTCGGTGTTGCATATGTCAACGGCTTACAAACGTCTTGTAGAAGGTATCGGTGGACAAGCATGGCCTACCGCAGCCGACCGCGAAGCCAATAAGAATATCACCGAAGTTATTCTTACTGCCAAGAATGCTCCTGCAGTTGTCGATCCTCGCGCTCCGATCCACTTTGAACCCGCAGGTATCATCGAAAGCCCTGCAACTCCAAGCATGAACGGCAATTGGGACGGCACAGATCCGGGCCATGTAGCTTCGGGTGTAGGTGCTGCAATGGACAATGGACAGTTTGTTAGCGACTTCTCAAAAATCGGTCCCTGGTATTATGAAACCATTGACAGAAAGTATCCTTTGTTCAAGTACAGCGAACTGTGCTTCCTGAAAGCTATTGCCATCCAACTTGGTCTTACAAGTGGAGATGCCAAAACAGAATACGAAGCCGGCGTACGCTCAAGTATGACAGAACTGGGAGTTCCGGAAAGCAAAATCGCAAATTATCTGGCTTCAACTTCTCCAAACTATTATGGAACCACAGCCAAGTATGACGATGTTACAGGAACTAACAATACACCTATGGATAAGATTCTTACCCAGAAATACATTGCTCAGTTCCAGGAGTGTTCTTTTGAAACTTGGGCTGATCATCGCCAGTTCCACAAACCTACGCTTATGCCATTCGCAAACGTAAGTTCAAGTGTCTTCAACATGAATCCTTCTGATCAGGCTAATAATACTCCAAACGCTTATATCAAGCGTATCTATTATCCTTCTTCGGAATACACCGTTAACGAAGCTAACGTGAAAGAAGCCGAAAAGCGCATGGGTGGAAGCAACAGCATACAAAATAACCTATGGTGGGATGTTAACTAAAAATTGATTCTTATGAAATGCGTAGTTGAGTAATTCAGCTACGCATTTTGTTATACATATAACCTCTTATCTGAAACAATATGAAAAATATTCTTCTCTTAATTCTTATATGTTGTCTTTCTCTGTCCAATCGGGCACAAGAACAGATGAATCCTTCATCGAGAATATCCGGTAAAGCAATCAAATTACCCGGATTTGTAACCAGTCCTTATTTTGAGGAACAAGTTATCAGCTTTATCCATACTCCAGGAATCAAAGTTCATATAAATGCTCCCGCAGAAACTAAATTCGGAAAGGATAAACCCACAAAACTTGTACTATATGCACTACCGAATGGCAACAGTACAGACTGGACCATCGGGAAAATGCCGGCAGAAGGTGATGACTGGCATTATCATATACAACACATAGGAGCTCAAACACGGTATATCAGAGCTTCTGATCCGGAATGTAACTTTATTACGGTTTACCTGGAAGCAGACACCAAAAGCTGGGGAAGTTGGAGAAAAGCTGAACCTACACGGGATCAAAAGATTAAAGAAACAGTAGAGTATATTCTTTCTCTTTTTTCCAAGTATAATCCACATATCGAACTGAACAGCCACAGTGGAGGAGGCAACTTCATTTTCGGTTTTATGGATGCAGTTTCTGAAATTCCGGATTATGTGAAAAGAATCTCTTTCATTGACAGCAATTACAACTGGGATAATGAACGTTACGGAAATAAATTACAAAAATGGCTGGAAGCTTCTTCCGACAATCGCTTATTTGTAGCTTGTTATGATGATGCTAATGCTCTGCTGGATGGAAAGCCATTTGTCTCAAAGACAGGAGGGACCTGGCACAGAACCTATTTAATGCAACGATATCTGAAAAAGAAAATGAAACGTCTGTCATGGAATAAAACCGAAAATGATAGTATTATTTATTTCACGGCAGACAACCGTCGGATTCAGTTTTATTCCCGAAAGAATCCGGAGCAAAAGATTTACCATACAATACTGGTAGAGCGAAATGGCTATATCCAGTCAGTATTCTCCGGTACGAAATACGAGGGAATGGGATATCAGTTCATGGGTAGAAAGGTTTATGACATGTATCGGCAAGATTCAGGGTCCTGGTAGACAGTAAACTATATTCTTTGAACGCCTTACTACAGGACCCCGTACTATAAAATTGTTTAGTGATGAATCTGTTCCAATGGTAATTACAAGTTATATTCCTGATTAATCCTGCTGACCACTTGCAACTTTCCATCCTTCAGCAAAGAACGTGCATTAAAGAAATTCACGCCGTCCGCTCCTGCTTCGATAGATAGTTTTGCAGCTGTATATAGCTCTTCAGCCGTAATATCGGGAACAAATAAACCGGATACATACTTATTCTTATGGAAAGTTTCGCGCAAACCGTTTTCTATACTAAACGGTATCCATTCAAGGCTTTCCGAATAAAACGACTGATAATTCATCGGGCATACAATATCTATTTTCCAGGTAGGCCAGTCCTGATAAACTGTCATGCGGGCACGGGTAGGATAAGGAAAAACAGCCGCTGAAACCAGTTTGCCTTCAGAATGAGTCGCTTCTACAATCTCATTCACTAAAGAAGTGACCTCATTCAAACGGAACTGCAACCATTCCGGACTCATCCACGGAGCCTGCAAATCTAACGGGGAGTAACCGAACAGTTTCTTAAATTTTTCTATTGCCACCGGATGATAGCCAAAATCATATTCAGCACGATAGGTATCTTGCTGAATCTTAAATTTATGCTGTTGCAGGCGTCGCCCCAGTACCGCATCATTATAGCGAATAAAATCCAGATGTACAGAAGTCAGTCCTTCCAAAGCTGCATAAGAAGCCGCTTTATCTTTCATATACTGTCGGGCCTCAGGCACAGAAGGACTCAGCCATTTATAATGCTTTACATAAGGGTCATATTCATGACTGTTATAACCTATCCGGTTCACATCAAACCATTCGGGATGCGCCAACGCCGCAGAATCCCCGGGAGCATTCACAGTGAACATCCACGCATGCACTTTTGCACCCTGATAGGACTTGGCAGCCTCAATATAACGCGCCACTTCTTCCGGTGAGCCACACATATAATAATTCTTGATACCGGCCTCATCGAAAGGCTTCATCCAGAGAATCAGAGACTCCACCGTGGCACTTTTATCCACATCGTCCCATACTCCCAAAGCAACCTTTTGTTCCTGGTTTTGAACTTTCTTTTTTTTACCGGCTGATAACGGCTGAACAGCCAAACTGAAAATGCACGCAAATGCTGCACATAAATAAGTAAATTTCATGATGATGATTTTTTTTGGTTCACAGCAAAGATAATATATCTTCTATATAAATAAGGTGAATATCTGATTATTTGCAAATTATTAATTATAATGCTAAAAATAATAAAATAAGTGTTTTTGATATTAAAATAAAATCTATCTTTGTTGCTACGAATATCCCCCTTAACAATAATACTATTATGAAGAAACTTCTGCTACTGATCTTTTTATTGTGTAGTACCTTCTGGTGTCAGGCACAAACAGACCGGATTATTTTGGGTGACGAACAAACTTCCGAGTATTTTCCCATCCTAAAGGATAAACGGATTGCCATTTTCTCTAATCATACAGGAATGATAGGGGATAAACATCTATTGGATGTTCTTTTAGAAAACAAATTCAATGTAGTTGCCATCTTCTCGCCCGAACATGGTTTCCGTGGAAATGCAGATGCAGGCGAGCACGTATCCAGCTCAGTAGACTCTAAAACAGGGGTGCCAATTCTTTCTCTTTATGAAGGGAAGGACAAAAAGCCAAGTAAGGCTTCAATGCAAAAATTTGATATTCTGATAGTAGATATACAGGACGTAGGATTACGTTTTTACACCTATTACATAACGATGTGCCGGCTAATGGATGTCTGTGCGGAATATAACAAGAAAGTTTTGTTATTAGACCGTCCTAATCCGAATGGGCATTATGTAGATGGACCGATTCTGGATATGAAATATAAATCAGGTGTGGGATGGTTGCCGATTCCTATTGTACACGGAATGACATTAGGGGAACTTGCATTAATGATTAATGGAGAAGGTTGGTTGCCTGGTTCACGCAAATGTGATCTGGCAGTGATCAAATGCAAGAATTATACACATCAGACTAAATATCAGCTGCCAATTCCCCCATCTCCTAACTTACCGAACATGAAGTCGATATATCTATATCCGGCTACATGCTTTTTTGAGGCAACTCCCGTCAGCTTGGGTAGAGGAACTTCACTCCCATTTCAGGTTTATGGACATCCCAATATGACCGGATATAGCTACAGTTTCACCCCAAGAAGTATTCCCGGAGCAAAGAATCCGCCGCAGCTGAATAAACTGTGCCATGGAGTAGACCTAAGCAATATGAGTGATGAAGAAATCTGGAAACGAGGTGTAGATTTATCTTATGTCATCGATGCATATCGTAATCTGAATCTGGATGATCATTTCTTCCGTCCATTCTTTGAATTGCTGGTAGGAAGGGATTATGTACGGAAAATGATAAAAGAAGGAAAAAGTGCCGATGAAATTAAAGCTATGTGGAAAGACGACGTTGAGAAATTCAAGGTGCAACGTAAACCATATCTGCTTTACGAAGAATAAGTTCATGTACTATTATAAATCATAAATCAACCTTATGAGCCCGATATCTGTCATCATTACTATTGCCGCTTATTTCGTGATCTTGTTCACTATATCTTATATAGCCGGCAGAAAAGCCGACAATGAAGGTTTCTTCGTCGGTAACCGTAAATCGGCCTGGTATGTTGTGGCATTTGCTATGATTGGGTCCAGCATCTCCGGAGTGACGTATGTATCAGTACCGGGTATGGTGGCTGCCAGTAGTTTCGGTTACCTGCAAATGGTATTGGGATTTGTTGCGGGACAGTTCATCATAGCATTCGTATTGACGCCACTGTTCTACCGGATGAACCTGGTATCCATCTATGAATATCTGGAAAATCGTTTTGGTATGTCTTCCTATCGGACAGGCGCATGGTTCTTCTTCATCTCTAAGATGCTGGGAGCCGCGGTACGTTTGTTCCTCGTATGTCTGACACTTCAACTGCTGGTATTCGAACCGTTTGGATTACCATTTATTTTGAATGTGGCCATTACCGTAGCATTAGTATGGCTCTATACGTTCCGGGGTGGAGTAAAATCTCTGATCTGGACAGATTCACTCAAAACATTCTGCCTGGTGGTATCCGTAGTTCTCTGCATCAGTTATATTGCTTCCGATCTCAATCTGTCGCTTAGCAGCATGATCAGTACAATAGCCGATAGTGACATGTCACGCATTTTCTTCTTTGACGATGTAAACAGTAAACAATATTTCTTCAAACAATTCTTTGCCGGGGCATTCACTATGATTGCCATGACAGGGCTGGATCAGGACATGATGCAACGTAACCTCAGCTGCAAGAACTTCAAAGATTCACAGAAAAATATGATTACGAGTGTTATATCACAGTTCTTCGTAATTCTGTTGTTCCTGATGCTTGGAGTATTGCTTTACATCTTCGCTGGTAACCAAGGCATTCAGGTAGAAAAGAGCGATGAACTCTTCCCATTGATAGCCACCGGTAACTACTTCCCTGCGATTGTAGGTATCTTGTTTATCATTGGACTTATTTCTTCGGCTTATTCCGCTGCCGGCTCAGCACTGACAGCTTTAACAACTTCCTTTACAGTGGATATCCTCGGGACAAAAGGCAGGACGGAAGAAGAAATCGTAAAGATACGCAAGCGGGTACATATCGGTATGGCTGTAATTATGGGTATCACGATATTCGTATTCAACCTATTGAATAACACAAGTGTAATCGATGCCGTATATATACTGGCAAGTTACACATACGGCCCCATTCTCGGATTATTCGCATTCGGTATATTCATGAAACAACAGGTTCGCGACAAATATATCCCATTGGTAGCCATCCTCTCCCCTATCCTTTGCTTCATCCTGCAAAAGAATTCGGAAGCCTGGTTCAATGGGTATCAATTCAGCTACGAACTGCTGATATTCAACGCTCTGTTCACGTTTATCGGACTCTGCCTGTTGATCAGAAAAGATAAGAACTAATAATTAACTTAATACATCATCCATGAATGTAAGACTTCATTTTTTGTTCACTTTGCTCACCGCCTCCCTGATCCCCCAAACGGGAGGCGCGCAAGAGCTTCCGACGGATGTCCGCCAGGAAATCGGTAAGTTTCTGGACGCAACCGCACGGAAAGAGGTTTCCGTAGGGCGCATCCGGATTGACTCTGTCGCCATTGAAGAAAATACGTTGCAATTATTCGCTAACATGAACTGTGCATATATTCCTTTCCGGGAAGATAATGTGACAGAGATTTATCAAGGTGTGCAGGCACTGCTTCCGGCAGAGTTTTCAAAATACAACCTGCAAATCCGCACGAATAAGCGTAGCATTGAAGAATTAATCCCCCAAGCACTACACAGCAAAAAGGACAAAAAAGCCAAAACATTCAATCCGGCCGGGACAAAACCTTTAGTAACGGCCCTTTCCACCCCCTATACCCCTACAAATGGACTAAAGAACCGTCACATTGCTTTGTGGCAGAGTCATGGCTTCTATTATGAGCCCAAACTGACACGCTGGGAATGGCAACGCGCCCGCATCTTCCAGACGGTGGAGGATTTATATACGCAAAGTTATGTACTGCCTTTCCTGGTTCCCATGTTGGAGAATGCAGGAGCTAATGTGCTGATGCCCCGTGAACGGGATAGCCAAATAGCAGAAGTTGTCGTAGACAATGACGGTTGCCTTCACTCGCGCTCCGTTTATACAGAAAAGATAGGCGATAAGAACTGGATGCAAGGTACCGGTGAAGGTTTCGCCCATCTGCGCGATCAATATATCAATTTTGAGAACCCATTCCGTGAAGGAACTTTCCGTACTGTTGAGACAGTGAAAGGTAAGAAGGAGAAAGAAAGTACTGCCGAATGGATTCCTGAACTCCCGTCAACTGGACAGTACGCCGTTTATGTATCCTATAAATCATTGCCAAACAGTACGGATGATGCCCTTTACACCGTTTATCACAAAGGAGGAGTCTCCCAATTCAAAGTGAACCAACAGATGGGTGGCGGCACTTGGATTTATCTAGGTACATTTGGTTTTGATGCCGGAAAAAGCAATGCCGGAAAAGTTGTTTTAAGCAATCGTTCTGAGAAAGCCGGACGTATCGTTACCGCTGATGCCGTAAAAATCGGAGGTGGTATGGGAAATATGGCCCGCCGTATCTCTGATGCAGGTGCCACAGAGAATATTAAAAGTTCGGATGGCAATGCTGCCATAGTGCATAAAGAAATGCCGAAGATAGATTACCCGTATGAGATAAGCGGTTATCCCCGTTTCTGCGAGGCAGCACGCTACTGGCTTCAATGGGCAGGTATTCCGGACAGTGTTTATTCCGACAGCCAAGGTAAGAATGACTATACGGATGATTACAAATGTCGTGGTATCTGGGTGAATTACCTTGCCGGTGGTTCTACGGTTAACCCGACAGAACAAGGACTGAATATCCCGGTAGATATGGCTTTCGCCTTCCATTCAGATGCAGGAACTACGCTAAACGATTCCATCATCGGAACACTGGGTATCTACTATACCAACGTTTACAATGAAGAATACGCCAACGGAGCATCCCGCTATCTGGCACACGACATGACAGACCTGATTCAGTCAAATATCGTACGGGATATCCGCAGCCTATACGAACCGGATTGGACACGCCGCGGTATGTGGAACCAATCCTACTACGAAGCACGTGTACCCCGTGTCCCCACTATGTTACTGGAATTACTTTCTCACCAGAACTTTGCAGACATGCGTTATGGTTTAGATCCACGCTTCCGTTTTACGGTAAGCCGTGCAATCTATAAAGGTATGCTGCAATTCATTTGCTCGCAATACCACATGGACTATATCGTTCAGCCGTTGCCTGTCGACAATATGGCATTGAAAATGGTAGGCGAGAATGAAATAGAACTGACCTGGCAACCCGTAGCCGACCCACTGGAGCCAACGGCAAATGCTGAAAAATATATAGTTTATACCCGTATCGGAGATGGCGATTTCGATAATGGCGTGTTGGTAGATAAGAATACCTATCGCACCGCCCTCCCTGCCGGCATGGTATGCAGTTATAAAGTAACTGCCGTCAACAAAGGCGGAGAAAGTTTCCCGTCCGAAATACTCTCAGCAGGACGTGCGTTTAATGAAAAGGGAACCGTGCTGATAGTAAACGGCTTCGACCGCATCAGTGCTCCGGCAGATTTTGTCGCACCTGTTCCCGGAGATACTTTACTTGCCGGTTTCTTAGATGATCTGGACCACGGCGTACCTTATCTGAAAGATATCAGCTACATTGGTAAGATGAAAGAATACCGCCGTTCCATTCCATGGATGGACGACGATGCTTCCGGCTTCGGCGACAGCTATGGCAATTACGAAGATAAAGTAATCGCCGGAAACACATTCGATTATCCCGCTATTCATGGAGCCGCCATTTTGAAAGCCGGATATTCTTTCATATCTTGCAGCGATGAAAGTGTGGAAAATAAAACAATGAACCTGAACGACTATAAGTATGTAGACCTGATATTAGGTAAAGAATGTCAGACCAAAATGGGACGTGGCGGTGTGAAGCCGTTAGAGTTCAAAACATTCAGCCAACCCATGCAGGAAGCTATCACCGCATATTGCGGACAAGGCGGAAACATCTTCGTCTCGGGTGCTTATGTAGGAACCGACCTTTGGGACAATCGCCTTGCCCCGGCACAGGAGGCCGATAAGAAATTTGCAACAGAAGTCCTGAAATATAAATGGCGCGTGGGGCAGGCAGCTACAGAGGGTAAGGTGAAATGTGTAGCTTCACCGTTCCCCGCCCTTTCAGGCAACTATACATACCATAATGAACTGAATGCAGACAGTTATGTGGTAGAATCACCGGATGCCATCGAACCGGCAACAAAAGATGCATACACCATAATGCGCTATTCGGAAAACAATCTGAGCGCCGGAGTAGCTTACAAAGGCGACTACAAAACCTGCATACTGGGCTTCCCGTTCGAAGCATTGCGCACCGCCTCTGAAAGAGAAGCGTTGATGCGCGCTATCTTGACATTTTTTAATTAAACCCATCATCATCTATGAAGCGAAGACTTTTAATAATGTTCCTGTTGGGGTGCCTGCTACCGTTCGCGGTACAGGCACAACATGGCACATTCCGTTTTGCGCAAATTACGGACATCCATTTCAGCCCCAACAATCCCAACCCGACGGAAGACCTGCTACGTTCCGTCGCGCAAATAAATGCGATAGACAGTATCGACTTTGTTTTGGTTACGGGCGACATCACCGAAGAGGGCGACCGTGCCACTATGCTGAAAGTCAAAGAGACATTGGATTTACTGAAAGCGAAGTATTACGTGATCCTCGGTAACCATGAAACCAAATGGAGCGACTCCGGTTGTACTGCCTTCGGTGAGATTTTCGGCGGCGAACGCTTTGAATTCGAGCATAAAGGTATTCTGTTTCTGGGTTTCAACTCCGGGCCGTTGATGCGTATGGCTTACGGACATGTCGTTCCGCAGGACATCCGTTGGATGACGGAAGAAATGGATAAGTTTGGAAAAGATAAACCGGTTATACTCGTCACACACTATCCGTTACTGGATGGAGATGTCGATAACTGGTATGAAGTAACAGATGCAGTGCGCCCCTATAACATTCGTTTGTTCATCGGCGGGCACTATCATCGTAACCGGGATTTGCGTTATGATGGCATTCCGGGTATTTTGATGCGCAGCAACCTGCGTGATAAAGATGGAAAACCGGGATATGGCATCTATGATATAACGAAAGATTCGATCCTCGTCTACACGCAACGCATCGGCGAACCGAAAAAGCAATGGGCTGCTTTCTCGCTGACTCAGCCCTATTATGATCGTAATGGAAAAGCAGAGAAATACCCCGACTTTTCAGTCAACACAGAATACCCGAATGTGAAAGAACAGTGGGTAGTGCAAACCGGTGCAGGTATCTATTGTTCGCCTGCAATAGAAAAAGACAAAGTGTTCATCGGAGACGATATGGGGTACCTGACTTGCTATGCCTTGAAGAATGGAAAGAAACTGTGGAATTTCCAGTCCGGTAAGCGCATTGTAGGCACTCCGGCTGCGGCAGATGGTATAGTCGTATTCGGTTCTGCCGACCGTAACATCTACGGTCTGAACAGTAAAGACGGAAAACTGCTGTGGACTGTAAAAGCAAAAGCCCCGGTACTGGGTGCGGTAACCATTGAAAATGGAATTGCCTACATCGGTGCCAGCGATTCTACTTTCCGTGCTATTGATATCCATACAGGTAAAGTAATCTGGGCATATACCAGTGTGAAAGGATACATTGAAACCAAACCACTGGTAACAGCCGACAAGGTGATCTTCGGTGCCTGGGACAATACCCTCTATGCATTGAATAAGGCAGACGGCAAAGAATTATGGAAGTGGACAGGCGGGGTTAAACGCGCGCGCCTTCTTTCCCCAC
>ERZ779802.452-NODE-452-length-15668-cov-4.334593_pt1 | contig 15668 bp, 10 predicted proteins | sample MGYA00511252_ERZ779802 | MGnify/ENA primary metagenome ERZ779802 (study PRJEB29588, sample SAMEA2153887) | human gut metagenome | biome: human gut; feature: human-associated habitat; material: faeces | place: Denmark | collected 2008/2010 ... | reverse complement strand
TCAACAAAACTGTCCTGATCAAATACGCCGTTGGCTTTAAGGAACGCCTTGCAGCGATTGAGCTTCTGCAATTCGAGCGCAGTATGCTCACGTTCCTGCATCGTCCGGGTAAGCTTGATAGCTCCGCCGGTTACGATGTAGACATTTGGTTCAAGCCTTATGGCGTAAATACGGAGCCAACTTGCATGACGGTCACGGTTCCAGTTGCGGGCTTTCTCGCGGCTTAACTCACGGGCGCGTGTGTCGGTGATGTCAAGAGGCTTGAAAAGTTCGTCAAGATGTTCCGTGTAGGGCACTTCAAGAACAAGTTCCTGCAAAGCCTCGGCGTCCTCAAAAGTATCGTTGACGGCTTCATCGAGTCGTTCAATATGAAAGAAACTTTTGAGGTCTTCCATATTTTCCATAAAGAAATCAAGGAGATACTCACCGTTGGTCCAGTTTCGGAACAATAGGGTGAGTTCATCCGCTTCCTTATCCTGAGCTTTAACAGCCCAAAGATGGTCGAATCCGTCGATTATCCGTACAAACTTCATACTATATAAACATTTATCCGAGTGCAAAGTTACGAAGATAATCCGAAAAATGCAACTTATAGGTTGATTTTTCTCGGTTCTAAGACATTCTCTTCCGGCAACACATTCAACTGTTTATCAACTCTGTATCGGGGCTGATTGAAGGCGGCGCAGAGGAGCATGAACAAGTCGCGGATTTCGAGCATGGAATAATGTTCCACCGCACTACTGCCAACTTCATGGAGTCCGGTGGCATACATATTTACCTGCGCTTTGTTGGCGATGTCTATGTGGGTCTTGCGGCAGAGCTTGCTACTGCCCACCGAATGCAGTGGCACACGGTTCATCGTACCAGTCGCCTCATCATACTGGTTAACCAATCGTTCAATCTTACAATGCTCAAGAAGCTTCTTAATCTTGGCATTGTATCCGCTTTTGCCGGAGGCATATTTGAGAACGCCAAATTTGAAACCGGAGCGTTTGACGATGTCCAGCGCAAACAGCATCAATGGCGTTTTCTTTTCCCGGCGGTCATTCTGCGTCTTCATGGTTTTCTTGGGCAGATATTGAACGTAAGGAATGCCGTCATCGGTCACAGCCACGTTTGACATCGACAACTTCATAAAGTCTCCGATACGACAACCAAGAGCGCACTGAAGAAGAAAGGCATCTTTGGTTTCCTTCAGATTGTCGGGCACATCCGCTGCCATTATCTGTTGAACTTCCTCATAGCGGAGGAAGAATGGGTCGTCATACTGTTCTCTCAGTGCCTCGTTCCTCCGTTTCTTGGTAAGGCGCCTGAAAGGAGATTTCAGAATCTCGTCATTCTCCTCCAGCTCATTGAAAAAAGCCTGTAATGCCCGGAGTTTCGCCGATGCCGTGTTGATGCTCGCTTGCTTGGTAGGAATGGAGATCTTTTGCAGGTTGCCATATATCGCCTTGTGCTTATCGACATATTTGTATTCGTTGATTACGAACTCCCGGAATGCCAATATATCTTCCGGAGTGAACTGCTCCGGAGTATAGCGCGATTTCTTGAAGATGATAAGATAACGTGAGAGTTTATCCCATACTATCTTGTAAATTTTGGCTCTGCCCTCACTGACCGTGCCGTATGTTTTCAGACCATCGATGTATCGGTCGAAACGTGCCAGCAGTGTTTCGGTTTCCTCCGTCTTGACTACATTGTATTTCTCCGGATTGAGAATCATATCAATCCTCGCCTCAAAATCGGTAGCATCAAATTCGGGACATTCCTCTTTCAGTTGTTTATACGCTTCGTGCATCGCATCAATCTCGCGTGTAATCGCAAGACGCAAGTCCTCATTGTAGAGGCTGACGCGCGGTTTCAGTGAGCCATCCATGTCAAACTTTTTTAAGTCCGCCAAATCAGTTTCGATGTTACTCTTATGAAAGAGCTGGACTTCCCGACCCTCCGTCAGCCGGAAGCGAAGTCTTATTTTACCGCTCGTCTTGGTCGTGCGGAGGTAGATAGTTATTCTTTCCATAGGCGGTTGTGCATTTCAAAATACCGTTGTGCAAGTATAACGTTTTTGCACAACCAAAAGTGCGTTGAGATAAATACCTATGAATTTATTAACATTCAAAATCACTCTAATACGCTGATATACACCGCTAACTTAATTCACCTCCATTCGCGGTCATTCATAAATATGAATCCTTCCAAGGCAACAAAAAGAAAGAGCTAAGTCGCTGTGATTTAGCTCTTTCTTTATTTTTACCCCACGACAAAATGTGCACCTGTTGTGGGTCAGCGGATTTGTTGTGGGGTCAGCGGAAAACAAATGAAAATTCTTGGGCCATCGCAAAACGAATTAGAGAATTATCAGAGATGAATAAAGACAATTCAGCCAATGTTGATTTTTCGCAGATAAAGCCTACAGAATTAATCGAGTCAGTACTAACAAAAATGGTTACCTATTATTCAAGGCCTCAATCTCCATTCAATTTATCTGAATTAATTGATCTTATTGCTGATGACAATTATGCATCTCAATTTGATTCCTTTATTAATAACTCTGTCCTTTGTTTAGATAGAGGAGGAAGTGTGAACTTCAGTAGCCTAGATCGAATATTGAGTAATCGCATAAAAGCAAATCATCAATAATGCTGGTTTAATTCACACAATATGTAAATATGTACATAATCAAACCAATATCCGAGAAGGTAGGAGGAAAGAAAACTTATTTCGAGCATAACTGTCTCACCCTGAAAGATAAAACCATTAAGTTTACTTCGTCATCTTAGGCTTACAGGCTTGAGTGAACTAACCTCAGACACATTCAGTGGAACTCTAGCCACCGAACACACCGAGGCGAAACATGAGCGTGATTCAGAAAAAGCACTTTTTCATACTGAAGGTTGATAAACATGTGGATTGTTTCGTTAAACGGGACTGTGATAAAATTCCTTCGAAGAATTCAAATTATTAAAAAATAATCATTATATTTGCATTGTAATAATATCATGAGATAACTTCAGGCTATGGATAATGCGAAGGGGATTAATATGTTGGATTCCAATCATGTCAGATTACCGGCTTGGTTGGACGATATATTGTTTAATCGATATGGCGCGGTTTATGAGCGTTGTCCGGAAGAGGTTAAAAGGACTCCTGACAGTGTGGGATTTGACAAGATTTATTTGGGGACATATTTCCCCCGCAGTTTTGCGGAAGCCTATTATATTATGGAAAGGTTGTTGAGGAATGGCAATTATCTTGACGCCTTGAAAAAATGAGGAAGAATTGAATGTCCTTGACTTCTGTTGTGGAACCGGCGGGGAAATTATAGGTGTACTGGCCATATTTCAAGAAATGCTGCCGAACTTAAAACGCATAAATATCGACGCATTTGACGCCAACGAAGAATACATCTTCAATCTTAACCATATTATTGATGAAATAAAGCCATCTTTTTCCATAGAGATTTCCAATCATTTAGAATGTATTTTTGTTGAAAACGAACACCATCTGGATGCTGTTGCCGCGTGTGAAGCTGTATCACCTGATATTGTCGTTTAAGGCTCTGAATGAACTCATTCAAGCAAATACTTTTCCTAATGAGAATATCTATTATAAGATTGCTAAAAAATATCTTCCGCTTTTGGCTGAAAATGGAATCATGCTTCTTTCCGACTTGACTCATAGAAATAATGAAGGAGGGTTCTATTACCCCGAAAAGCTGAATGAAGGCATCAATTCGCTTGTTAGGGAATGCGAGGGTTATAAAAGTATATTTCCTTATTCATGTCCCTTTTATGAAAGAACCTGCAAGGGCTGTTATATGCAGGACACAGTACATGTTACCCATAGCCGCCAATTTCGGGACATCAGCAAAATCGCTTATCGGGTGATTGGTAAAACACTTTTTGCAGACCGGATTTTGGCTGATATAAAACCGGCCCAGTGCAGAGCAATCCAACAATATGCAGATAAAAGGACTCCATATTTAATCTAAATCAAACTGTTTCGATATGTCTTTAGATCAACTTACGCCTGACAGGCATCAGCAAATAATCCTGGCAATGAAAGCGGAGCAAACCGTAGTTGTAAAAGGGGTGGCCGGGTCCGGAAAATCATTGACTTTACTTAAAAAGGCCAAACAGGTATCTTCGTTTTCAGATTCGTATGCGATTATAGTCTTTACAAAATCATTGAAGCAGTTTTTTGCTGATGAATTGCAGGAAATCGGTCAGTCCGAGGGTCACGTATATTACCTGAAAGAATGGGAGAATTCCACAAAGCCTACGGTTGACTACCTGTTTGTTGACGAATGCCAGGATTTTAATACTGAGCAAATCGATGATTTTAGAAACCATGGCAGATATTGCTGGTTTTTTGGAGATACAAATCAGTCAATCATGGACTTTATGTGTAATTCCACGGGATTGCCTGTTCAATCTGTGGAGAAAACTGCCGAACAGTTGGGCGTTCATCCGCAGTCTTTAGGCATCAATCATAGGCTGACAGTAGAGAACGCCAAGGTGGGAGAATATATTTATCCCGACAGTAGACTTACGTTGGCCTGCTACAGACATGGACCCAAACCGGTTCTGGTAAACAGCGATTCTCAGTTAAAGGATTTAATCAGGCTTAATCAAACTCAGGACGCAATCAGTGTCGGTATTTTAGCTTTTTCCAACTCACAAGTGGAATCGATAAGAAATGCGTTTAATTCTGCGGGTATTCCGGTTGAATGGAAAACAAAGGATGAGATGGCAATTGATTTTAAATCTACAAATCCTAAGATCCTGACATTTCACTGTGCTAAAGGACTGCAGTTTGACAATGTATTTATGCCATTTTGTGAAAGCTATCATACCCTGGCGGATAAAAAAGCGTTGTATGTTGGATGCACACGCCCGTTGTCACAGCTGTTTATTATTTTTCGCCGAAACCAATGTCCGTTATTGCCACCTGAGGCGTCAGACGTCTACTCGAAGCCGATGAATTAAGAGACAATCAGTAGAATTTTTTGATAATAAGTTCCTTTAATTGCCATTGTTGACATGAAATACTATATTCCCGCCTCAAGCCTGAATTTTGACAACATTCTTCAGTCGGAATGTATCTCTCCACAGCCTTTTTATGAAAGGCGTAAGACCGGATATGACAATTTTGTTGTTTTACCTCAGCTTCGTGGAATAAAGCAGATTGCCTTGTTCTCTTATCCCGTCTGCTTTTCGATTAACGATCCGAACCAATATAATTTCCCGATATTAATAGAAGTAGAAGATGAGGAACAATTGGGAAACAACAGCTGTCACGATTGTGGCAACGGTGTGTTCCTTTGCAATAAAACATTATACTTGACACCGTATAACTGCCGTATTTTTTTCTTTTCCGAGAAGTCATATATGATTTCGATTATTAATACCAGGGATAATCTTTCAATTAAAAATTATAAAGACTATCGGATATATTCGTCTGTTGCAGCGTTGGGAGAGTTAAAAGAAATGCCTCCTCTGTCGTTTACTGTCAATCTGACTCTGAATGAAAACCGCGAAACTGTCATGGACAAGAAGAGAGGGCTTCTTTATGGATATATGTTGGGAGACTCTTTGTCACTGACACCCGAGCTTGCCATCCTGAAATATCTTTCTCAAGAGATTTATAATACAATTGCCGGCATTAAACCATATATATCCAAGGACAATATTCCCCCCGCGCTTATTGAAAGACTTAACTCCCAACTTGAGGCCTATCAAAAAGAGAATCCGGTCGAGAAAGACAATATAATGGCTTTTAATGCGAAACTGGAAAAAGATGCGTCGCGATATGATATAAAAGCTGACAACTTCAAAGAACTGATAAAATCATGGGGCGACGCAACATGGCAAAGCCTTTATAAGAACGTGTTGACAAGCTGTGGGAGAACAACGCTTCCTCAAGCGTTCGAGTTGCGTTCAGTTGCGGACTATGATTGTTTACTAACTCAGTTGGAACAAAATACAACGCTATGTATTGCGGAATATAAAAAATGGTTGCCTGCACCGTCTTTGTCTGCCGTAAGTATAGACAGCGACAGGGTTGTCTTTGCAAACAGACCGATTTTGACTATTGTCCTTAATTATATAATTGAGAATAAGCTGACACAATCGGAATTAATCTCAAGGAGAGCCGAGATATGTTCTGAAATAGTAAACCTTATAAAAGATTATTTTATAAATAATCTTGGCTACAGTAATGAACAATGGAATCAGGACGCGCACAGGCACTATGCATTGAGTCTGTATCGCAAAATTAAAGACTTTAGTTCGACCTTTTCTTTAAATGAAGCCAAGGTGTTGAAATTCGGAGACGAGTTTCTGGCGCTTACGGCATTTCTGCTGTATGGACAAAGTCTTGATAATTGTTTGAAATATATTGTCGCGAATAAATTGTCGGATTATAGTCTGACGTTGGCGTTGTGGGGGACGGTGTGTGGTTTCAATGAAATGAACAGGGACTCTTTGTCCGGTTTATTGAATGACCGCACTTATGAAACTGTATATGAACATTTACATAAAACGCGCCTTTACAAAGCCGAGTTCGTCGATGCAATGCCAAATCATGTCAAGAATGAATCCAAATTAAACACTGCTGATTTTTTACAGATCATTATGATTGCAAAAAAAATCACTTCTGATACCTGTATGGCTTTAAAGAATTTTATGGATGGCGAGTATGTGGATATTGATGTCCTTGAAAACTTTCATTCGAAATGCGACAAACAGCAGCAGTCTCAGTGCGAGACAATTAAAGAAATCTATAATCTTGTTTCAGAAAGGCCGATAAAGGCTGAATTATTGAAAGGGTACTTTCTGAAGAAGGATTGGCCGGTTGTGGCCAGGCTCTTGGGTATTTCTCCTGTCAGGCAAACAGGCTACCGGAGACAGAAGTCGAACCATCAGAAAAAAGGCAGTTCAAGGCCGGGTTATGAGGAGAATAATTCGGCTAATCTTTTTTGTCAAGAAATTGAAAGTCATGCGGATTGTAAGTTTAGTTTTAATCTTCAGAATATTGAAATGATATTGAAGACGATAATTGAAATTAATCCGCAGTTGAGTGGTTCCGCAGTTGCCCAAATACGGCAAGATCTTATGTGGGTGCTGGATTCGGTCCATCGTAGACGAAAGTCCGATCTGGAGTCTTTGGATAATTTCAGATTAAAACTTATTTCGGGAAAAACCGAGCGGATCTCGAAAAACGGAAACAATATGGAATGGAAAAACCAGGAATATCGTCCGTTGGATGTTGATAAAACGATAGAGACATTAAAAACGCACCTTCTATGAACGAGAAAATTGTAATATTGTCTGAATCGGGAGAAGAGGTTGAGGCCATAGCTCCGGTTGTAATCTCCGCAAGCCGTTCCACCGATATTCCTGCGTTTTTCTCCAAATGGTTCTTTAATCGTCTGGAAAAGGGTTATTGTACATGGATTAATCCATTTAATCAGCAGAAACAATACATCTCTTTTTCAAAATGCAAGGTTGTCGTTTTCTGGACCAAGAATCCTGAACCGATTTTGCCGTATCTTCATATTCTGGACGGGCTGGGCATTCATTATTATTTCCACGTGACATTAAATGACTATGTCCGCGAAGGCCTGGAGCCCAATCTTTCCCCGTTGGAAAAGAGAATCGAGGTATTCAAGAAGTTGTCAGACATGATTGGAGCCGAACGGGTCATCTGGCGGTTTGATCCCATTGTTCTCTGTAAGGAAATATCTCCGCGTTCGATTCTTGAAAAGATCTGGCAAATAGGAAATAAGCTGAAGGGTTATACTGATAAACTTGTTTTTAGTTTTGTCGACATCAAAGCCTACAGAAAGGTTCAGAACAATTTGATTAAAGAGACAAGCCTTTTTTCCAAAGAAGACGTTGCAGACGGCGAAGGCTCGGAAGCCCAACGAAATGAAATTATTGAAGGTCTATGCCGGTTAAGGGACATCTGGGCGGAAAGAGGATGGAAGCTTGCATTGGCTACTTGCGCTGAAAACCTGGATTTGGAATCATTCGGAATCGAACACAACCGTTGCATCGACGGAGAATTGATGGAACGAATTTTTGGTGAGGATAAAGAACTTTCGTATTATCTCCATACCGGCAAATTGTCAGAACCGGACTTATTCGGTGATGTGCCGGAAATTCCGAAGACATACAAAAATCTGAAAGACAAAGGTCAGCGTAAACTTTGCGGGTGTATTGTCAGTAAAGATATCGGAATGTACAATACCTGCCGGCATTTCTGCGCGTATTGCTATGCCAACACGAGCAAGAAAGCTGTTATAGACAATGCCGCCAAACATTCGGATGATAGCGAAAGTATCATTTATTGACGATGCTGATGCTCCGGCTCCCTGACGGGTTGCGAGTCCTTTCGTTCCCTTCGGAACAATATCTGTTAATGGTAATTTAAAAAAGGTCAAATGCTTGGGTTTGGGCGGGGATTTTCGTATCTTTGCAGTCGGGCCGAGATATGCCGGTCCTGAATCTATTTATCGGAAAAATAACGGGCAGATGAAGCGCAAATGGAACTATCCTTCAATCCCCTCCGGGGAGCTCCGTGTCGGCAGTGAGCTGGCGCGGAGGTTCGCGAACTGCCCGACGGTGTGCGACCTTCTTGTGCAGAGGGGCATCACCACCATTTCCGAAGCCGAGAAGTTTTTCCACCCGTCGCTGCGCGACCTCCACGACCCCTTCCTCATGCCCGACATGGACAAGGCCGTGGACCGGCTGAACCACGCGATGGGGTCGAAGGAAAAAATCATGGTTTACGGGGACTATGACGTTGACGGCACCACGGCGGTGGCGCTCGTCTACCGCTATCTCCAGAATTTCTACAGCGAGCTGGACTATTACATCCCCACGCGCTACGAGGAGGGCTACGGAATCTCGCGGGCCATTATCGACGACTTCGCCGAGAAGGGCATCAAGCTTGTTATAATCCTCGACTGCGGCATCAAGGCCAACGACGAGATAGCCTACGCGAAGGAGCGGGGCATCGACTTCATCATCTGCGACCACCACGTTCCGGACACGGAACTTCCGCCTGCGGCGGCAATCCTGAACCCGAAGCTTCCGGGGTCGACCTACCCCTGTCCGCATCTGTCGGGCTGCGGTGTGGGCTACAAGCTGATGGAGGCCTTCTCAATCTCCAACGGCATAGCCACGGCGGAACTGGAGTGCATGCTGGACCTGGTGGCCGTGAGCATCGCGGCGGACATCGTGCCCATGACGGGGGAGAACCGCGTTATGGCCTACGTGGGGCTTAAACGCCTGAACTCGAACCCGAACATGGGTCTCCGGGCCATCATCCGCACCTGCGGGCTTACGAACCGCGAGCTGACCATCAACGACGTAATCTTCAAAATCGGGCCGCGCATCAACGCATCGGGGCGGATGCAGAGCGGCAGCGAGGCCGTGGAGCTTCTTGTGGCGCGCGACGCCAAGGAAGCAGCCCGCAAGAGCCTTGAGATAGACAAGTACAACAGCGACCGCAAGGAACTCGACAAACGCATCACGGACGAGGCCAACGCCATTCTGGAGGCCCGCGGCGAGACGCACTCGATGAAGCGGTCGGTGGTCATCTACAACAAGGACTGGCACAAGGGCATCATAGGCATCGTGGCCTCGCGCCTCACCGAGCTTTACTACAAGCCGTCGGTGGTCCTTACGCTTACCAACGGGCTCGCGACGGGCTCGTCGCGCTCGGTCCAGGGCTTCGACATCTACAAGGCCGTGGAGTCGTGCCGCGACATACTCGAGAATTTCGGGGGCCACACCTATGCCGTGGGCCTCTCGCTGAAGGAAGAAAACATTCCGGAGTTCACGCGGCGATTCGAGGAATACGTCGCGGCCAACATCCTTCCGGAGCAGCTCACCCCGCAAATCGACATCGACGCGTTCCTGACCTTCTCGGAAATCACTCCCGAACTCGTGTCGACCCTCCGGCTCTTCCACCCCTTCGGGCCGGGGAACTCACAGCCCACCTTCTGCACGCGCCGCGTGAAGGACTTCGGCTCGAGCAAGCTCGTGGGGCACAAGCTGGAGCACATCAAGCTCGAGATGGTGGACGACACGTCCGGGCGAGTGATAAACGGCATAGCCTTCAACATGGCCTCCTATTTCGACCATATCCACTCCGGAAAGCCCTTCAACATCTGCTACACCATCGAGGAAAACACGCACCGCAACGCCCCCGGCGCCCTGCAGCTGCACGTCAAGCAGATCCGCACCGTGATGGAATAGGCATCCCTCTTCCGCACCTATGGACCCCTACGGCTATCATGACTTTTCCAGCGGCCAGGACCCCGATCCGGAGCCTGCGGGCAGCACGCCCGAGGAGATTCTCTCGCGGTACTGGGGCTACCCGGCATTCCGTGCCTGTCAGCGGGAAATCATCGGGAGCGTTCTCGCGGGACGCGACACGATAGGCCTCCTCCCCACGGGGGGCGGCAAGAGCGTGACATTCCAGGTTCCGGCCATGCTCCTTCCGGGGCTGACCCTCGTTGTCACGCCCCTCATCTCGCTGATGAAGGACCAGATCGACAACCTCGCGGAACGCGGAATCAAGGCCGCGTGCCTCCACTCGGGCCAGAGCCCCGCAGAGCGGAGCTACACCCTGGAGCGCGCGGACGCCGGGCGTCTGCGCCTGCTGTACATAGCGCCGGAGCGCCTTGCGTCGGAAGCCTTCCTACAGCGGCTTGCGCAGTGGAGGGTGTGCCTGGTGGTTGTCGACGAGGCGCACTGTATCTCGCAGTGGGGCTACGACTTCCGTCCCTCGTACCTGAACATCGGCACCCTGCGTGAGCGTCTGCCGGAGGTCCCCGTGCTTGCCCTGACGGCGACGGCGACGCCCGAGGTCGTGGCTGACATCGCCGCTCAACTGCGGATGCGGGACCCCGCGCAGTTCTCGCTGAGTTTCAGGCGCGACAATATCTCCTTCCTCGTGCGACACGACGAGGACAAGCTCGGAGCGACGGCCACGGCGCTCACGCGCGTAAGCGGAGCGGCTATAGTGTACGTGCGCTCGCGGCGGCGCACCTTCGAGCTCGCCCGGGAGCTCGAGAACCGGGGCATCCCGGCGGCCTTCTATCACGCGGGAATGCAGCCCGAGGAAAAAAGCATAGCCCAGGACGCCTGGCGCACGGGGCGCAAGAGAGTGATGGTGGCCACAAACGCCTTCGGAATGGGCATAGACAAGGCAGACGTGCGGATGGTCATCCATTACGACATCCCCTCGACACTCGAAGACTACTATCAGGAGGCTGGCCGCGCGGGGCGCGACGGACGCCCGGCTTTCGCTGTCCTGCTCGTGCGTCAGGCCGACAAGGCTTCCCTCACGCGCCGCGTTTCCGAGACCTTTCCGCCGAAGGACTTCATTCTCAAGGTGTACGAGCTTGCGGGCGTGAGTCTCGACCTTGGCATAGGCGACGGCTACCGCCACACCTTCGAATTCCGTCCGGAGGTCTTCGCCGAGCGCTACGGGCTGAGGCCCGCGCAGGTGCGCTCGGCCCTGAACATACTCTCCCGGGCAGGATATGTTGAATTCACGGACGAAATCGGCACACGCTCGCGGGTGATGATACTGGAGACCCGCGCGACGCTTTACCACCTCGACCTGCGGCCCGAGGAGGATAAAGTGCTGTCGGCCCTTCTGAGGGAATATCCGGGTCTTTTCGCGGATTATGTAGTTATCAGCGAGGCTCTTATCGCACGGCGCATCGAGTCGGACCAGGAGAGCGTCTATCAGTCGCTGCTTGTGTTGCGGCGTATGGGCGTGATTTCCTACGTGCCGATGAGTTGCTCGCCCTTCCTCTACTGGCCGATGTCGCGCGAGGAAACGCGGCATGTTGTCATTCCGCGGGCCGTATACGAAGAGCGGCGCAAGCGGATGGAGGAGCGCGTGGCGGCGATGCGCGCCTTCGCCTTCGACATGTCGCTCGCCTGCCGCGTGAACCACCTCCTCCGCTACTTCGGCGAGACCCCCTCCGCCCCCTGCGGCAAGTGCGACATCTGCCGCGCCCGCGCCGCCGTGCCCCCCGCCGACCCCTCGGAAATCGCCGAGGCCATCTCTCGAGCTTTCGAGCGCGCCGGGACGGACACGCTTGGGGCAGAGACGCTTCTCGCCTCCTTCGGCAAGCGCCGCGCGGAAGCCACCGAAGTCCTGAGAGACCTCATCGACCAGGGCAAATACAGAATGACCGGGCTTATGGTCAGGAAGATTTAAACACTCCACAATGGATATAAATACTACGAGTCATGGATATTGATATTAGATTAACCAATCTGATAACGGATATTCGTAAGATTTCCCTACATTATCGTACACTGTCGGCTGTTCAGCTAAACTCAAATATAGTAGACGAGCGCTGGGAAATAGGGAAACGGATAATTGAAGAAGAACAAAATGGAGAAATCAGAGCTAAATATGGAGCAAATCTTCTGAAAGAGTTATCAAAACGTCTCTCTATAGAATTAGGTAAGGGATATAGCCCCCGAGCTCTGGCATATTATCGCCAACTCTATTTATATTTCCCCGACAGAAAGATTTTGCAGACGCGTCTGCAAAATCTCACATGGTCTCATATTCAGGCTCTTCTTTCAGAAAAAAACGAAGCGGCCCGGTTGTGGTATATGAATGAAGCAGCTCAACAGATGTGGTCGGTAGAAACTTTGGAAAGGAATGTAGGTTCACAGTACTATCACCGATTGCTGGCTTCATCCGACAAAGGAGCAGTTGAAGCGGAAATGGAAAAAATCAGGGAGCATGAAAGGCACGTCATCACTCCGGAACAATACATCAAGTCGCCTGTAGTTACCGAATTTCTCGGTATAGCAAAAGATGCGAGCTACACCGAAAGCACACTGGAAAGTGCTTTAATATCCCATTTACAGCAGTTCCTGATGGAATTGGGTAAAGGATACGCCTTCGTTGAACGGCAACAACATATAGTTACGGACGCCGGCGATTATTATATTGACTTAGTTTTCTACAACTATTTACTGAAATGCTTTGTGCTGATAGACCTCAAGACAACTAAGATTTCGCATCAGGATGTCGGTCAGATGGACATGTATGTGAGAATGTATGATGATCTAAAATGTACACCCGGCGATAATCCGACAATCGGCATATTACTTTGCTCTGAAACAAGCGAAGACATAGCCAAATATTCCATGCTCAATGGAAGCAAACAATTGTTCGCATCCAAATATCTGACATTTCTTCCATCCGAAGAAGAACTCCGGCAGGAGATTGAAACACAAAAACACCTCTACCTTTTACAGAGAGGTATATCATAAACCAAAAAGCAACTCAGTCTGTGTCAAAATTCAAATTCGCCCGTTCGGGGCGGACGTGCCATGGCACGTCCCTACCTCAAATTCAATGGTTTAAGGCATGAAAATTTATGATTATTCGTGCCGATCGAATCATTACACAACCCCAATCAGACGATGGAATTTTTTACAGCTGACCGGGGGAGATAGCGGCATTTTCGTGTGTTCGGGGCGGACGTGCCATGGCACGTCCCTACCTTATTTTCAATGGGTTATCAATGATTCTGATGTGTCTTGTCAGTTGAGCTTCTTTTTACAGCGAGGATTTGCGGGCGGCGTCGAGGCGAAGGAGGACGAAGAGGAGGATGGTGAATCCCCAGAGGGAGGAGCCTCCATAGCTGAAGAAGGGCAAGGGAATGCCTATGACGGGGCAAAGGCCGATTACCATGCCGATGTTAATACAGAAGTGGAAGATGAAATAGGATGCGACGCAGTAGGCGTACACGCGGGTGAATGTGCCGGGCTGGCGCTCGGCAATGGAAATCACCCTCAGAATCAGCGCGACGAAGAGAAGGGTGACGATAGCGGAGCCTACGAAGCCTTCTTCCTCGCCTATGGTGCAGAAGATGAAGTCGGTATGCTGCTCGGGGACGTATTTGAGCTTGGTCTGGGTGCCGTTGAGGAATCCTTTTCCGGCAAATCCGCCGGACCCGATGGCGATCTTGGACTGGTTGACGTTGTAGCCTGTGCCGCGGAGGTCTTCGACGATGCCGAGGGCAACCTTTATTCGCATCTGCTGGTGGGGCTGGAGGACTTTGTCGAAGGCGATGTTGACGGAGAAAAGGAATGCAATGGAGAGGAGGGCCGTGCAGACGGGAATCCAGAGGCGGGAGCGGGTGAAAGCGAGGACGGCGAGATAGACGGTTGCAACGCCGATGATGCCGAGCATGACGGGGAGGAGGGGGAGGTCAACGCCGAAGAAGGCGAGGGCTCCGAGGATGATGGCGGAGCCGCCGTACCATATGAGGAGGTTCCGGACGGGCTGGAGGCGCTTGGTGTAGAGGACGGTCATGACGACGGTGACGATTACGACCATCACGAGGACGGCGAACTCACCGGCGGGGACGGAGCCTACCATTGTGTTCGCGTACTTCAGACCGACGACAAAAATAACTACGGCAAACATCGCCGCGAAGAGAATCAGGCCGCTCATGCCCTCGCGGTAGAGCACGAAGAAGAGGGCCATGAAGGTGAGGGCCGATCCTGTCTCATTCTGTGCGAGAATGAGCACTACGGGCATGAAAATAATCAGGAGGGCGCGGGCATAGTTCTTCCATGAGGCGTTGAGGACGAAGTGGTATCCGCTGAAGAGCTTGGCGAGGGCGAGGGCCGTTGCGAACTTGGCGAACTCGGCGGGCTGGAGGCTCATGGCGCCGAGGGAAATCCAGGAGCGCGAGCCCTTGATGTCGTGGGCTATGAAGGGCGTGATGAAGAGGAGGACGAGGAGGGCAATGTATATGGGATAGGCATAGGTCTCGTACATTCGGGCGTTGACCATAAGGAGGACGAAGCCCAGCATGAGGGAGAGGCCAATCCATCGGAGCTGCTTGCCTGAAAACTCGTCGTAGGAGAACATGGAAGCCTCGTCGAAGTCGTAGCTTGCGGCATATATGCTCACCATACCCGCGAAAACCATAATGAGGTAGATGATTATCGTGGGCCAGTCGAGATTGCGGAAGGTCTCGAAGGCGTCATTGCTTCTTCTTGCCTGAGGGCACATTGTAAACGATTGAGGAGTTCAACATCTGGGTTTCCATCGCCTTCCGTGAGGGGTCGATGGTGCCTGTGAGGTACTTTTCCATGACGAGCGAGCCGATGGGGACGCCGTAGGTCGCGCCCCAGCCGCCGTTCTCGACGTACACGGCTACGGCTATTTTCGGGTCCATGTACGGCGCGAAGCCCATGAAGGCGGAATGGTCCTTGCCGTGGGGGTTCTGGGCGGTACCGGTCTTGCCGCAGACTTCTATGCCGGGAATAGCGGCGCGGCGGCATGTGCCACCGGTGACGGCCATGCGCATGCCTTCGGCGACGGCCTCGTAGTGGCGGCGCTCGACAGTCGGGTACCGGAGGGAGTCGGTGCGGGCGGGAAGGACGGTGTCCTGGATGGCCTTTACGACATGTGGGGTACGGAAAAACCCGCGGTTGGCGATGGTGGCGCCGAGATTTGCAATCTGGAGGGGTGTGGCGAGGATTTCGCCCTGCCCGATGGAGACGGAGATGATGGTGTTTGCGCTCCAGTGGCCCTCGCCGTAGAACTTGTTGTAGAAGCGGTCGTTAGGGGGGAGGCCGCGGATCTCGGGTGGGGGG
>ERZ779802.437-NODE-437-length-16045-cov-4.727392_pt1 | contig 16045 bp, 9 predicted proteins | sample MGYA00511252_ERZ779802 | MGnify/ENA primary metagenome ERZ779802 (study PRJEB29588, sample SAMEA2153887) | human gut metagenome | biome: human gut; feature: human-associated habitat; material: faeces | place: Denmark | collected 2008/2010 ... | reverse complement strand
GTATTTTACTGTAAAAAGTTGGCAATTAAAACATGGTCAGTCAGTACGCGCTTCTTATGGAATTACAATAACGGATAAGCCATATGTATCAAGTGTAATAATAGAAAATCTCAAGGATCGAGATCTTGTAATATTTGCAATATACTTGAAATTTGGTTCGAATGTGTATCTTGATCTATTAGATATCGATGATAGTTATGACCGCTATCATCATATCATTCCTTCTCTGTCAACACGAGTATTTGAATTAGGTGAACCATTATATTATACGGAAAGCAGTAGAGAAGTTGATATGGAGTATTTATTGAGAAACTATAGAAATGGCTCTATCATTCTTTTAACCAATAATGGCAAGATCAAGGCTAAAAAAATCAAACATGGATGGAATCCGATAGTGCAGTATTTTAAAAATTATGGAACATGTTATGTGAGACCGAGACGATTTTATACCAAGGAGGCTGTTCCAAGTTCACGTCAACAAAGGGAAAATTATATTGACTATTCTTCGTATCATAAAAGTGTTCATTATATCGTAACCCTGAGATTCAAAAATGGTAATGAATATGATTTTGAAATTCCTCCCTTCTATAATTACGTACCTTTTTCTAAGTTAAAATTCACTCCCGAATCACTTGTTTCATGCGAGTCATTGGAACGATTTTTTCTTGAAAACCGTTCTGCTGGGAATGTGGATTTTGAGGAACTTGTGAATATTGCCAATGTAAAAGAAGTTATTGAACGCAATAAGAAGGGTATATATTCTAAAGAAATTGAAACCGTCCAGTCGTTAAATGGATTTCATTATTACATAATTTGGAAACTCAAGACATTGCTCTATAAGATTCAGAATCCTATTTTTCCCTCAAAACTATTCTCAATATATTGTAAACTGGGCATTAAAAATCATCCAAACAATAAGAAAAATCCGCCTAATATAGATAACGATGATAAGGCTATGCCTAAATTTCAACAAAAAGAGAAAAACTAACAATACATTGAGACAATTAGACAAAATATTGGAGGCATTTATCTAAGATAAATGTAACCAAGATAACGACTCTTACGATTTGATTATCAGTCTTAAAGTAAGTATGCGTCAATAATTAGGCGTTTTCTCAAAAAGAATCTGCATCAGAAGATCCAAATCATGTTTCTGAGATGTCGTTGTTTTAAGCGTACTAAGAGTTGATATGAGGTACGGGGAGGTCTTCGTTGGATTCGCATAACGCAAGATTAGTTCCGTATATTCTCCATGATGATTTTTTATGTTTTCAACAACATCTGGTATGTCTCGGTAGCTTTTGCTATTATATCCTGAAAGAAATCCAAAATGGAGTGATATGACAGCCCTAATGACCTTATATTTGTCACGCATTAATTTTTGTGCGTATCCTAACGGCATTCGTTGAGAGACTCTTACCTTATTGTTTAGTAACACCATCCATGCAAAGAAATGAGTGTATCTTTCCCTGCTTGTTTTACGCCTATTGTGATAAGCTCTAATCCAATCTTGAATTTTATTCTTTTCATCATCTTTAAGAAGATGGTTTCGATTGAAAATGAAGCCAAAGTATTTATAATTCAGATGAGATAGAGCCGGAGAAAAAAGTAAATCAACTGCAAGGTCTGGCATATTAGGCTGTGATGTCAACTCTCCGAGGTTTTCCCAGCACCTCCTTAAACAGGTCATAACAGATGGATTGTCTGATGCAGCAAATTTATCGTAAAGATCTGTCAGAATACGTATGGGATTTGAGTATAATGGGATATTGAGACAGTGTGTATCTCGACGATGCTGAGAGGTAAAATTATAAACTGCTTGTAGAAGAGTCTGTCTTTTCGACGGGTCTTCGCTTAATTGTTTGATTAGACAATTATAATCACTTGAGGATAGCGGTCTGGAAGTGAATATCAGATTGCATATTTTTCTATATTGTTTATAGTCCTCAGCTTCCCTTTCGATTTCTTTCCGTCTAATTTCTTGTTCCTCTTTTTCTTTCCTTTCTCTTTCTTCCTCGGCCAATCGCTTTTTCTCTTCCTCCTGTTTCCTTAAAATCGTTTGTAACCTTTGTTGTTCTTCATATTCCTGACGGTTTAATTCTTCTAATTGAATTTTACATTCTCCGAATTTCTTTTCCGAATCGAAATAGAAAACCATTTTTCGATCTTCGTCAAAAGTCAATCCATCAAACGCGACGAGGGCACTACCTAATTTTGCACACAATTTGCCTTCAGAGATCATATAATCCCGATAATATACCTTCAGATATAGTTCCCCTGACTGTTTCGTACAAGCAATAGCATCGTCATCGAGGACAAAGGCATTGCGATTATTAGCAAGAAAAATATCGAGTTTGCTTAATCTTTCTGAGTCTAACGTATTACCTTCACCATCTCCAAAATCTTTAAAAATCCATACGACATATCTGTCGTTACTTCTATGGACTTCATTCCGTTCTATAATTGCAGACAACAATATATATGTTAGTTGAACCTCGAAAACAATACTTTTGTCAGGCAATTTTACAAAAATATCGGGTCTTCGCCAACCTCCGTCCTTTCCGCGCAAAGTCGGTTCCTCTAATACATTATCTCTACCGGCAAGATGGATAAAACTTTCTGATATAATGCGTTTTAGCTCTTTGTGTTTTTTACTTTTTTGTTGCCCATTAAATATCATCCGTCGAATCTCGTCTTCTGAATGCCGATGACCTGATTCATGGAATATACAGCCTTCATCATCATCATTGTAAAAGTGATGGAAATGAAGTCTTTTTTGTCCAAAGGATGGCTCAAAATTTCCGGCAATATATATGGGCTTCTTGCAATGTCCACATAAAAAAGATTTGTTTTTGCTAATCTCACCTCGAATCTGAATCAGTTGTTCCCTCCAAACATCTTTTGAAATGTTCGGGTTCCCTTCAAAAAATGCTTTTGTATCCGATATACACATTTCGCCATCCCGATTATCATAGAAGATAGGGATACCATAGTCATTAATCGGATCTATGAGATTAGACTTCGATTCCATTTGAGGGACAATTAAGATTTTGCGACTTCGTTCTTGAAGGAGTTGGCGGGTTTGAATGCCGGGATGTTGTGAGATGGGATGATGAGCGTAGTGTTCTTGCTGATGTTGCGGGCGGTCTTCTCGGCTCGGGTCTTTACAATGAAGGAGCCGAAGCCTCGGAGATATACGTTCTCACCATGAGCGAGGCTGTCTTTCACTACGCTCATGAATTGCTCTACCACCGAGAGAACGGCTGGTTTGTCGATGCCGGTCGTTCGGGCTATCTCGTTAACTATATCTGCTTTAGTCATATTGTCTGTTTAATCTTGAATTTGATAAGTTTTGCGAATACAAAATTACGAAAAATCCGTGGATTTCGGAACGAATGACATACCCAAACGCCGCCTTTTGGCGGCCGAAATTTTTAGCAAATTGAAGGCGATGGAGCATCACGCCTCACCGCCTTCTTCACTGATATGGCTATTGTTACTTGTTTCGTTTGGCGAGCCACTCGTCACGTTTGTGACGGCACTCTTGGAGGGTCGGGGCGACTACCGAAAAGAGGTCTCCCTCGGCTGTTCTGTAGTCGTACATCACTCTCGTCACCTTGCGACCTCGATGGGCTGAGTAGAAGGTCTCATACTGTTCCTGACCGGCTTGGGTGGTCGATATTCCGTTCTGGGTCATTCGTGTCATAGTCTTGGGGGTATTGTGACCACCGCCGGAGTTGGCGGTGGTTTGGTTAAACTTATGCTCTCTTGCGCTCAGCTATCATCTTCTTATTGGCGTTGATGATGCCGGCTATCTGCTCGGTATATTCGCATACCTGGTTGGCGAAGGCTCGGCATTGGACGATTGAGTAGTCCTTCAGCGAGATTTCAACGGTGGCAATGGTCTTGCCTCCCATCGTGGCGGTGAACACCAATGTGTCGGCTTTGAGATAGTAGCCCGCTGAACCTACGCAGATATGCTGTTTGGTACCTTCTTCGTAGTAGTCGGCTACGCTATCGAGTGTATTGAGCCGGATTGTGCCGTCCGTCATCGTCAGTCCGATGAAGCGACCTTTGAGTTCCTCGAACTTGGCTTGGTCGGCTTCCGCTTTCCTGCGGTTGTCTTCCCTCTGCTCCTTCATCCTCTGTCGGTTGACTTTCCCAACATATTCATCGTGGGCTTGCTTGAGGTCTTTGGGTGCTACCAATGTCGGAGAATGTAGGTCTCTGCCCATACGCTCCAACATCTTGATGTAGTCGAACCACATGCTCGGTGCCTTGAATGTATATCCTGCTCGCTTGGCTACCTTGATGGAGTTCCAATACTTGTCAACCTCCTGCGGATGCTGGCAGAGATAGCGGAGCATTTCGATGTCTCCGGATTTCATCAATGTCTCGGCTTTGGGATTGGTGAGCAACTGCTGAAAGAGTGTCACGGGGTGCATTGCGTAACAACATCCCTTGAACCCGTTGCGCTTGATAGTGTCGGTTGCCTTGATGTGGGGATAGACCCATTGCCCTGCGATGTGACGGAAAGCATCGTTGTCGCCCCTTATCTCCAATGGAGAGCCGAAAGCGAAGGAGTCAACGTAGTAGCCGAGTGTCCGCTGAAGTCCCACTACTGTGGCGTGTCCTTTTGGGTCAATCCAATACTGACCGATTTCAAGATAGGCGGGTTTAGCCTTCATTCCCTTGCGCATCTCGACTATCATCAGAAACATTCTCACTACCTGATAGCTCTCCATAGTGGTGATTACGTTGAAGTAGGATTTGTCTCGGCGTACACGCTCTTTGGTGTTGCGTATCTCAACCCTTTCTCCGCAGTTGGGGCAACGATAGATGCCGAAGCCAACCTCCTGCCATTCGTGTCCGCAGTCCATACAGACCGCCTTGCCCGATTTGAGACGATAGGCGTAATGGTCGATGGTGTGGCTGAACGCCCATTGCTTTTGGGCGGTGGTGAGTGGGCGAAGTCGCCCACTCAGTTCCACTATATGCTGTTGTTTCTTGTTTCTCGGTTTCATCTTACTGGGGTTTTAGAGGTCAAATAGACTGGGTTGAACATTGATTTCTTCTCCGGCTTTGGGTGCCGTGGTCGACTTGGGTTGAGCCTTCTGCTGTGACTGCCGTCTGATTTCTTGGAGTTGCTCCTGCTTGTACTGCTCCATAACCTGCTCCTTGAGTTCTGCCTTGTCTTCATCGGAGAGTTCCGGCTTTGATACCACGATGTTGCAGTTGACTTTTCCGCAGTCCTCAATCTCGTTCTCGTCGAAGTAGTGGACCAATATGTTCATTACGGTAGTGTCGTCCACGCAACACATTCCGCTCTTTTGGATAGTATGACAGAGATAGTTCACGGCTCCCTCCATGCTCTTGGATGGGTTCGCCATCTTGATTGCGAATGAGGGTTCGGCGATGCAACGCTTTTGGAGCATCTGCTGCATTGCTGCGATTGCAGCGTTGTTTGATTTGTGTGTAGCCATATCAGTTGAGTTTTATAAAGTGAGTAGCCAATAGATTATCATCAGTGCGGAGATTAGGCTGATTACCCATCCCACACCTCGGAATATCGGTCGGAGAAACACCCACAACACCAATCCGAGTATTGCCCCGATTATCCCCACCGCCCAGAGGAGAACTCTTTTTATGCGGTTGAGACTGGAGATGGATGCTTTGCCTCGTCTAATTGATATGTTGTTGTTTGTTTTCATCGTGCGACATTTTTTTATGCGTCTATCGACTATCGAAGTTTTGCTTGCTCGTTGACACGGCCGCGTGCGGAGGCAAAGAAGGGCTGTTCGCCCTTTGGCTTAAAAATACTACCTGTAAGTGTGGAGATTTTTCAGCCAAAAGGCAAAAGAATAGCCCTGCTACGCACGTTTTTGAATCCGAGCAAGCAAAGCTTCCTGAGTTGATAGTATCGCATAATCTGGAGCTAAGACTCCGTGACGGTGAAAACGGATGACAGCATATTCTTTGCGGAGCAAAGCGCTAAAGCGATTAGGCACTGAAATCCCGTGAAAAAATGGTAATTTTGCAATATGGGAACCGATGACAACCTTATAATCACCGAGGTTGATAATGACAAAGAACAATATCTGCCTCTACTTTTGATAGGAGATGAATCAGAAACGATGATTGGCCGTTATCTTGATTCGGGAACCCTTTATGTCGGCTTATTTAATGATAAGCCGATAGCAGTTTGTGTAACTGTCAAACTTGATCCTAATACTGTTGAAATAAAAAACCTTGCCGTCGATGCTGAATACAAACGGCATGGATATGGCCGTCGGATGCTTGAATATGTCGAATCACAGCATTCAAACAAAAGGTTCATTCTTGGAACAGGAGAAACTCCTTCAACACTGAGATTCTATAAATCTTGTGGCTATTCCTATTCTCATTGTATTCCAAATTTCTTCACTGATAATTACCCCACTCCGATTATTGAGGAAGGGGTAACATTGCGAGATATGATTTATCTGAAAAAACAATAAACTACCGAAAAATAGGACTGACCAGTCCCGGCAGGGCGAGTCTGTGATAAGCCGATGACGCAGGAAGGCAGATTATCACTGTCTCGACCCGTGGACTGCTGAAACAAGCGACAAGTGGCCGGGCGGTCGTAAAAGTCCTTATCAGGCAACAGCGAAAAAGAACACGGAGGACCGGCAATAAGTCTCAGAGGTGGCATCAGCGAAGCCGTTGCCACTCCTCGGAGGCGTTGCCGGTTCTCGGTGTTAAGGGGTTGCCCGTAGGCGCGATGCGGTCGAAAGGTGGCAGTGCCCGCACCGTCACCTTTTGACGGCATAACCGCCGCCAACCATGAAGACCGCCCAGCCTCTTGCCGCTTTCCAATGTAATTGATTCAACTGTATTTACTGTTGAATTTACAGTTGGATTTACAGTTGAGTTCACGTTCCATCCTCATTTTACCTTCATCTGAGTCAAAGACACTTTTTCAGCGACATTTTCAGCGACATTTTACCGACACCTTTACCGACATTTTTACCGACATCAACTTTAGCTTTTCTCAGCTTGTCTTATTTTGGATGCTTTAGCACCTTTTTAGCACCATTTTTAATCCAAAGGGCATAGACTTGAAATCTAATCTCTCAATTAGGGGCAGACCCATACTGATAGTCCCGACTCGTGTTCAATCGGGACTATCAAATTCTAAAATGTAGGCTGGAGGGGGGAATATCACTCCTCGTTATTCTCCGATAATTGCTCCAACGTTGATTCTATCTGCTCGATAGAAGGCAGAGAACTCTTTATCTCTTTGGGAATGAGTTTGGACAGCTCATATTGAGATATTCCAAGAGGAAGATTGTATGCCTCCAATGAATACTGAGCCTCGATGTTGTCTTTGTCCTTGCAAATCAACAATCCGATGGTAGGATTGTCGTATTCTGTCTTCAACTGATGATTGACTGCTGTAACATACAGACCTAACTGTCCAAGATGGGATGCCTCGAATGAGCCGGTCTTCAATTCTACGCAGCAATAGGCGTGTATGCGGGTGTTATAAAATAGAAGGTCGATGAAGATTTCTTTTTCGCCTACCTGAAGTCGATACTGTCTTCCCATGTAAGCGAATCCGGTGCCCAACTCCACAAGGAATTTCGTCACGTTGGCGACAAGAGCGTCTTCAAGTTCCCGCTCGTTATAGTCCTCCGTCATTGCCAGAAAGTTGAATACGTATGGATCTTTGGTGGTCTGTTGGGCAAGATCGCTCTGAGGTGCCGGGAGCGTTTTGCTGAAATTGGTGAGGGCTTTTGCCTGACGCTCGTACAGGTCGGTGCCGAGGAAATTCAGTAGCACATTGCGTCCCCAGCTGTTCTCTATAACCTTGCGGACAAAGAAAAGAGCCTTTTTTGCATCCCCTTTGCTCTTGTCAATAATTGTTCTTTGGTGAAACCATGGAATTGAGCATATTTCTTTCAAAACGAAATCGTCCACACCCTGTGGATGATTCTGATTCCGAAAATCGTCCACATCCTGCGGACGATTTTCAATTAATTGAGAATAAAGGCGATAGAAATAATACATGTATTTAAGGTTAGTCTCAGAAAAGCCTTTCTCTTCGGGCATCTCAGACCTCAAATCATGACTAAGCGTTTTGTAGAATCCGGTGCCATAAGTGTTGGCATATTGCTTGTCAGCGATGTCGCGTCCCAGACTCCAATAGTATTTCAACAATGTGCGGTTGGCATCTACGGATGCTTTAAGACGAGCGGAAAGGTACCTCCGCTTGAGTTCCTTAACCCAGCTGCGGTACTCTTTATTCTGAGAGAGTGTCAAATCCTGTGTCATAATACAAAATTACGCATTTTCTTCGGTTATCAGTAAATTCCAATAATTTAATCGAGAAGATCAACCAGCTCTTTCTTCATATCCTCGTCGATGTCGCGGTAGCGGGCGAAGGCTTTGCTGCCTTCCTTATGACCGCTGAGGGAGCCTACGAGGTTTGGGTCTTTTACTTTCTTGTAGAGGTTGCCGATGAAGGTGCGTCGGGCCAAGTGACTGCTTGCGATTTCGTTGAGAGGACGTTTCTCTTCCGCACCAGTCGTCGGATTGAGGACAGTCACCATGCGGTCCACTCCACATACGGTGAAAAACTTCTTGATAGCCACGTTGTATTTCTGCGAACTGATGAACGGGAACAGTTTTCCTTTCAAGTCATCGCGCCCGGCGTATTTCTCTACCAGAGCCTTTGCACGCGCATTGAGAGGTACACGGACGACCTGAGGACGTTCTCCTTTGGTCTTTTGTGGCATATATTCTATGGCTCCATTGATGATGCTTGCCGGAGTCATAGCCATAAGGTCGGACACACGGCAACCGATAAGACACTGAAAGATGAAGATGTCGCGTTGCGCCTCCAGCGAGGGATTAGCCGAAAGGTCATAGTCGGCAATCTTGTCGCGCTCTTCAAGAGTAATATAGTAAGGAGTACCATAGACCTCCGTAGTCTTACCGTTGTACTTGGCAAAAGGGTCATTGGTAGTCAGTTCTTGATCCCTGCACCAGCGATAGAAAGCACGCATCAAGCCAAACAGACCAATGATTGTGTTATCACCTTTCGGATGAGGCTTCGGTTTCTTTCGACTTGAATGAGTATCTGCCGGAATTGCATTATATATTTCCGGGTATTTCTCATATATCTCATGCTCAGAACGCAAGAACTTCTCAAACTTGTTTACATCCTCTACAGTGAATTCCTCAAGTTTGATTTTGTAGCGTTTGTTGCCGTTGGTCCTAACAAATAATTCGTATCGCATCAGGGCGCGTTTAAGCACACGGAGATGCTTGATTCGCCACAGCGAGATGTTCTTCTTCTCGATATAATCTTCGAAAATCTCGAAGAAATTCGGATCTCGGGGCTTGCTTGCTCTTTTCTTTCTTTCAGGTTTGGGATGCAGAAAAAGGTCGAGTTGCTCAGCGATGTATTCCTTTGTGAGAATATCAGCCGATGTATTCTCGCAGAGCTTAATCAGGAATCGCTCAATATCAATAACCTTGTCTTCGATTGCTCTAATTTCGGCTTTAGCATCAGCGGCCTTTGGCATCGAAAACGAGCCTTTGTTGAATCGTGTCGGATCTATCCATAATCCTGTTTTCAGACGAGCCACGAGGCTGCGGGATACAGAAAGGCGAAGAAGTAGTTCAGCCTTTCCGGAAGGGTTTGTTCCCTTTGTTATATACCTGGTGATTGTTGCCATAGGGAGAGTAAATTATGTTTAATGCAAAATTAGTCATAAACTTTCGAATTACCAAATTCCCGTGTCAACCGATGTCAACGCTGTGTCAACCAAAGGTGAATTAAGGTGAATCAGGTTCAAGTCTAACTATAATTTGAACCGGTTTAATTCAGTTTATTATAATTGTATAACAGAGTATTAATAGATTTTGTTCATTGTTGACACGATATGTCCTAATTTAACTCGATAAAATATTAGGACTCCTGTTCTGGGCGCCCCAAAAGCGACTTAACAAGGTGTAGATCACCAAGTTGAGCCGCTTTCTTTGTTTTCTACAGGCAAATTACAGGCAAAATTCAAAAATTCCGCGCAACTTTCGCCTCTCAATACGCTTAGACGGCATTAGAGAGCAAGCCATTGAAGCCCCAATTATCATTACTATCATTCTTGCAACAAAGGACTGAATGTTGAGTCTTATTAGATACAACTAGTTATAAAGCTTTTCACGCTCCTTTTCTCTGTAAGAGGACTCGTTTGCCATTTGTATATACTGTTTAATTTTAGTAATTATAGAATACTTTCTGGTACTCATGGACGTACTTACAATATCCATAAACAAGTGCCACCTTTGAGAGACAATTTCACCAGTTGTTTGATTAACAGCCACGATGCCTGATGATGAATTAATCCAGTCAATCTCCATGTATTCATCAGCAGATGCGGCAATATCAATATATTCAACAGCCAGTTGATTGAACAACTCAATTGAAAAGTGCCTAGCTAGTCTAAAGGTTTGTTCTAGATTGTCCTTTCGTCTAAAACGCTCCAGAATAAAAGCCTCTGCCTTTTTACGATCTTCTTTGTTTTTTATATCTGAAAACAATTCATATTCCCAATCTTGAGAAATTCCTCGCCACAAATTATGCGGAGAACGAATCATCAACAATATTTCTTCAATAATAGGCTCAATGTCTGAAATAGCCCACACTTCATTGATTTTTGGACTGCCTTGTGGTTTTGCAGCTTTTACATAATCCACTAAAAAATATGGCCGATTTTTAACAATATTCAGGAAGGCCTTTCGCTTATAGTCGAAATGATCTTGACATTCAACTTGTTGTAAATAGACTGACTCAGCCAAATTTCTATCTGTAATCAGCTCAAACCAAGTTTCAGTGTCATAGCTTCCCAAATGGAATCTAGATTCAGATTGGTTGGCATGGTATATTTCTCTCATCAATGATGTGAAACCATCTTTCGAAACTTTGTTGAATTTAATTAGCTGTGATGGTGAAATAAATATTCTATCCGAAGATTTGTACTCCCTGATACTTTTCAATACTATAGATAAATCATAAGAATCTAAATATTTACCCGGTATTATCACATAGTACCTAATTACTAAGCTCAGTTTATGTTGATTTCTAGTAGTTTGTAATACATTCCTAACTGCATATAAGGCATCCATCCAATTATGCTTTTCATCGCAAGCCATCGGATATAACATAGTACAAATATCAAATAAATCAGTTGTATCACGGAGAATTTTACGCAAAAAGTATGTTCCTAAACTAATGTTTGTACGCAGTGTATGCCCAATTAAAAATCCGACAGATTGATATAAAGAGTCGTTATTCTGAATTTCACGGCTAACTATCAAAAGCCTGAATTTTCGAATAAATTCTGAACAATCCTTTTGTGTATCAAACTTAAACATAGCGGTTAATTCTTTCATCTTTAAATGGCTGTACTTTTTGTAGTCGTAGTTTGATTCATCCTTGCCTTGGCAGTAATTCCATCGGAGATGATTATAAAAATCGAATAGTTTGTTGTTAAATCTATCCGCCATAGACATTCGTAACGGGTTACAACTTCTTATGAATTTGATACTTTTAATGAACTTATTGACAATAAGGCAATCCTCTAAGTTGTTAGGAGACAAATGTCGTACTATTATTTCTCCAGCGGCATAAGCATCTAATTTAGGTAACCTAGATCCTTTGGGTGCATAAAACCCATGATTTTCTATAAATGAATTGAAAGACTCCTTATCGAAATAACCATCCATTAATGCCCATATTTTTCTATGCAATTCTGTGAGCGATTTGTTTTCTCTTATTGCTAGATTATATATTACGATTTTTTGAGGATTACGAAAGGCTCCTTTTATGCAATGATGCTCACATTTCAACAGGATACCAATAATCTTCCAAAACAACATTCTGGTAAGATTGTCGTCGGTATTCATACTCTTGGAAATGGTATCAAGTAATATGGTTTGGCGTATGAACCCACTTCTATAATCCTCTGGCGTAAAACCGAAATGCTCATTGATACTCCAAACAAGCTGAGGCGCCAGATCCGGTCGTCTTCGGATATATTCTAAGGCCATTTGTATAACGTCTCTCAATTCTTCGATTGAATAATCAAAAATCTCTGATATTAAATCGAGCAATGGATCCCGATTTGAGGATAATGTGAGTTCATTATGTTCATATTCAAGATTATAATTTGCAGTAACACCTATCGGTAATCCGATAGAATCAATATTAGAAGCAATATAACCAAGAGCTTCATTTTCAATAAGTGGCCAATAGCTTTTTAGAAAAACGACCTTCTTCTCGTCATTTTGCAGAGATGCGAAGATTTTAGAAACATAAACTGAGATGCGATTGCGCAAATCATTGAGTCCAAATAAATAAGAGCACGTTATAATATTTTCGCGCAGAGTACGATCATGCTTACCGAAACAGATGCTAAATATTTTTTCAATAAGTTCCGGCTGCATTTTTATTATATGTGAATAGAATACATACGGCCCCAGATTCTGCTCTGAAATTTTATAGTAACCGTTGGAATATAGATCAATATATTCCATTTCTACCCATCCATTAATAGCCTTTTGGAAATCTTCTGAACAGATGTTGAAAACAGAATATAGAGAAGGTAGAAGCTTATTGTCTATTGAAAATGGACCGAGGATAGAAGCTATAGCAAGCGCGTTATATATCAGCTGGTCTTCGTGAGTGGCATTTTTCTTAAATAGATTGGAATAAAATGAATCAAACAATTTTCCCAAATTTGACAAGCTGGAAAGTGTTTGTTCTTTAATAGCGACAGTCGCTGCCATCATAGCCAATCTAGGATTTCCGCAAGCAATGGATGCAATCTTCTTTAGGTATTCCTCATTGTTTATATCCCGGTTTAATTTGACTAATTCAATGATGTTTTCATCGGACATACGATCGATATCGACCGTTTCAAAAGGGGTTTCAGTAAGAATATCGTAGATTTTATCTTTTGCATAATTTCTTACTGTAAGGACAAGCTTTATTTTCCCCTCTCTACAGCTGTTTTGGAATCCAATAATTTGGCCAAATTTTTCGACTCTATTTACGTCATCCACTAATATTACATAATCCTCTCCATCTACAAGATTACTGTTTAGATCAGAGAGCAAGCTCGCCTCTTTATAAGAAATACATTTTGGATAGTATTTCTCGGACAGACAGAACTGCCTCATTGCTTCGATTGCGATGCTTGTTTTACCTACCCCCGGTGCGCCAGTAATCAAGACTATAGCACAAGTCTTTAAATGTTCATTTATCTTGGCAAGCTCATTTTCTCTAAACACGAACTTGGTTGAGAGGGGAATTGCAAATTGACCTCCTTTTTTAGCATATTCTTTCAAAAAGATATCGATACCAACAATCTGTCCTGTGTCTATTGGAACTCCACAAAACATTACCAAATCTTTATGATTGGAGAAAAGCAGACGTGCTATACGTTGTCCATCATAAACGTAACACTTATACCCCTTAGATTTAGCATAGTCAACTATGTATGTTTGATCCTCTTTAGATATCTTGAAGTTTGCGAAGATGATAATTAAAGACTCATTAGTAAATTCACCAACATTGATGTCGACTAAACATTTGTTGATATCGTCCTCTATTTTTGCAATTCCACTACTGACATTTGTCGTGTATTCTACAAAAATAGCCTGATGAGCATTTCGAATATACGTATCGGGAGTGCCAGCTGTTGTCTTTTCTTTGCCAAACTGAGAACCTACACATGCAAAGATTGCTGCATTTGGATAAATTCTAGTAATGAGAATATCTCCTAACTCTTGAAATCGAGCTGGATTCATATGTAGAAGTGCATTTTCAATATCGGCTATCTGTGACATACACTGAAGTTTTATTATTATGAAGACACATATAGAATCGGAGGAAACTCAACGTATTATATTGTCTAACTTTTTATTTATAAGTCTCTATAAGGCGTTGCATATTTGCATGATACTCTGAATTACCGAGATTTATGACTACAAGATTAGACCGTGTGCGGGTGATTCCAGTATATAGCAATTCATCGAAGGATATACTTCCTGGTTTCCTCGGCTCAAGTAACAGGAAAACGACCTCACTTTCCCAGCCCTTGAAACTATGGATAGTGGAGATCTTGATATTGCCCGTATTCATCCAGAAATGCATTTTTTTATTTTCTTGAATGAAATCATAATCGCCGGTCATGACGGTTTCTCTGAACTTACCGAATGCTTCACGACTGTTTCTAAGAAGATTCAGAAAGCCATTAAGGGTGCATCTTGTTTTTCTGCAAGCCTCCTCCATTCTTATTCTGAACTCATTTGGATAGAGTCGGAAAATCTCGTACTCTGCAAATAATTGGGCCATCTGTTCTTGTCCGCCATCAGGCTTTCTGTCTTTGTCCCGTTGTATCAGTTTAACAAGTTCCGATATGAAATGGGGTGTCTGACTATTTTTAGCCAGATTGCGTAATGTGGTAAGAAACATAGCATAATAATTCTCAAACATTATAGTAGTTCCCTTACCCGTCTTATAGCGATAATAGGCCTCGAATTTCTTCAGGAAATCGATATTCTGACCAAGAATAGCTATGTCATTTTCGGCAATTGCCTTGACTCTATTATTTATGTTGCCATTGACGATATTAAAAAGAGCAACGACTGGGTCATTCCCCTGCAAGTAGATATAATTCAGATAGCCTTGTTGCAACTGATCTCTGGCGGATAGACTCCCGGCATCTTCTTCTGCCACAAGGGTATCAATGTCGTATTTCCCGTTAAAATAGATATTTTGAAAACCAACAGCCAGGTCGCGAACTTTCCTATCAGCTCGGAAACAAGAATCTAGTTTATGCACACCGAGAACATTAGTGCGTACGTCTCGTTGATTGGTCGCTCTATTGTATATATTTTGTTTTACATCACCGAATAGATAAAAACAACCGTCAGGCTTGCGAAACAAATCTTTGATTATATCCATCCACACACGTTTGTAGTCCTGAATCTCATCAATGAATATTGCATCGTAACGTTCGGTGTCCATCTCGTGTTCTTGAAACAGGGAATAGTTGTCATAATATCTGGCAAAGAACAATTCCTTGGGTTCGTTATCTTTACGCTCAAACGGTATGCCAAGGTTATTGAGCTGCAGAGTTATGAAATGGTGATAATTGAGGATAGTGAAACTACTCCAGTCAAAATTTTCATTCACCTTCTGCAACTTATCGTGTATGAAGTTGCGGAGGGTAATATTATATGTAAGAATCAAGATCTTAGGTTCACTAATACCCTGTGCCAAAAACTCCTTGTAGCACTGTACAGCTTTGGCTGCAAGCAATGTGGTTTTGCCTGAACCAACTACGCCTTTAACACGCCACTCCTTACGGTGCTGCGTATCGTAAATCAGTTCTTTTTGTTTTTCAGAATACGAGAAATGTTCACCTTGCGCCATTGTATGTCGCGGAGGTACCAACAAATGTTTGAAACTCTCGTACAAGGAATTGCTAAACAAAAAAGTATGAGTATCGGGCGACATAAAATGCTTCTTCAGCAACTCTGTGAAATCTCGTTCATTTAAGCTGTCCCTTCCAATGAAGTCCATCTCATTTTCGAGGAAACGTAGATAACGCCAATTCTTATCCTTTTGTTCCTTTGATAAAGGATTGCCTTCTGCATCAGTTTTTTTCTTAAATGGAACCACTAATAATTCATTGATTTGCTGAAGCGAGGCATTATGGAAATAAACGGCACAACTTACAACCTTGAAATAAGTGAACTTCTGGATTTTCAAATCAAGCAAATTCTCAATATGTAAGTTGTATAGGTTATCTTTATAGCTATGGCACTGGTTTATTGGGGATTTGATTACGGCATTACGTTCACTCATATCCTTTGGGTGTTTAAGTTTCCAATGTCTGCGCTCGTCAAGCTTATACATATTGAGATCCCAGTCCTTAACCTCGATGATATAAGCACCACCGCCCTTACGCAATATAACCACATCGGGACG
>ERZ779802.436-NODE-436-length-16067-cov-4.033850_pt1 | contig 16067 bp, 10 predicted proteins | sample MGYA00511252_ERZ779802 | MGnify/ENA primary metagenome ERZ779802 (study PRJEB29588, sample SAMEA2153887) | human gut metagenome | biome: human gut; feature: human-associated habitat; material: faeces | place: Denmark | collected 2008/2010 ... | reverse complement strand
GCTCTTGCCTGATCCCCTCCAACAAAGGACAGCGCATGATGGTGATTAAGGGAAGCGGCGGCGAAGGAAAATCGCAGATCGGTGCTGTGCTGGGTGCGCTTCTCGGCAGCAACATAAAGGACGGCAGCATCGGCAAAATTTCTGAAAACCGCTTTGCCCGCGCCGACCTGGAACACATTCTGCTGTGTGTCGATGATGATATGCGGATGGAAGCATTGCGGCAGACCAACTACGTCAAGTCCATCGTGACTGCCCAAGGCAAGATGGACTTAGAGCGCAAGGGTAAGCAAAGCTATCAGGGGTGGATGTTTGCCCGCCTGCTGGCGTTCTCCAATGGCGATCTGCAAGCGCTATATGACCGAAGCGACGGATTTTACCGCCGCCAGCTTGTACTGACCACCAAGGAAAAGCCTGCGGGGCGGGTAGATGATCCTGACCTTGCCGAAAAAATGAAGGCGGAGGTCGAGGGTATCTTCCTGTGGGCGTTTGAGGGCTTACAGCGGCTTGTTGCCAACAATTTCAAATTCACAGAAAGCCAGCGCACACGGGATAACCGGGAGGCGGTCAAGCGGGATAACAACAACGTCTTTGATTTTCTGGAATCAGAGGGCTATATCCGGCTGAAAGCAGACTGTACCATCAGCTCTAAAGACTTGTACGAAATTTACCGGATGTGGTGCGAGGAAAACAATCTGACACCGCTAAAACGCCGCAGTTTCAGCGAGAGTGTGATTGCGAACCAAAGCAAGTACAATCTTGAATACTGCAACAAAATCACCAACGCTGCCGGTCGGCGGGTATGGGGATTCTTCGGGATTGAAGCGATTGCCAGACCCAATATAAATGGGTTTTCCGACATTTCGGAGCATACGTACGTACCGGAGGACTGGCGATGATTTTTCTGCGACTGTGCTGTGTACGTATGTACGCAGCGTTTTGCCACGAACGCCGCTATATAGGAAGAATGCTGACTGGCAGAGCCTATATTTGGGAGCGTGAATCAAGACAAGTGAAATCCGCAAAGAATTTGACCGTTGACAGAAATGGCTTCACGAAACCGCGCTTCTCGGAACAGGAAAGCGAGTGCGCTGAAATGTGGGGAATCACACGGTTTGGGACCAAGTCACGCGGAACAGGAAAGATGGTAGGTGCCACCTGTGGACAGGACATCACACCGGCAATTCTGAGCGGATTTGATGACAGCAGAATATTTTATCAGAAAGCGAAGCGAATGCGCTGGAAAGCGCACCTGCTTCACTATTTCATGATCTGAATTTTGGAGGGAATTTGAATATGAATGTACGCAATGAAATCAAGGCGCAGATCGTCCGCGCCGGTTTTACGATGCAGGAGGTTGTTGATCTTCTTCATGACGAATATGGCTGGTCAGACAGCGTTTCCAACCTGTCTGCCAAGCTGCAAAGGGAGAGCATCCGATATAAAGAAGTCGTGGAGCTGGCCGACGTGCTGGACTGTGACATCGTGTGGGTAAAGCGAGGGGCGCGCCGATGAAAGCACAGTACGCCATTCTCCGCTTTGCTAAATACAAGGGGCCAGAAATCGGCCACATCGAGTCCCACAACGAGCGCACCAAGGAAAAATACGCCAGCAATCCCGATGTGGACACATCCCGCAGCCACTTGAATTTTCACCTGATTACGCCGGAACAAAAATACCGGGCAGAGGCAGAGCGACAGATCAAGGACGCTGGCTGCCGTACACGCTCAGACAGCGTGCGCGTGGTGGAGGCTCTCGTGACAGCCAGCCCGGAGTTTTTCAAGGGTAAGAAAAAGTCAGAAGTCAAAGCTTATTTTCAGGAAGCGCTGGACTTCATCCAGCAGCACCAGAATCCGAGAACCATCATATCCGCCGTGGTGCATATGGACGAGAAAACGCCCCATATGCACCTTTCCTTTGTCCCGCTAACGGCGGACGGGCGGCTCAGCGCCAAGGAGATCGTCGGCAACAAGAAGAAGCTGACGCAGTGGCAGGACGGGTTCTGGGAGCATATGGTAAGAAAATACCCCGATCTGGAGCGCGGCGAGAGCGCCAGCAAAACCGGACGTGACCATATTCCGCCGCGGCTGTTCAAGGAGGCCGTCCACCTGAACCGGATGAAGGAACAAATCATGGCGATTCTGAACGACACGAATCCGTTCAACAAAAAAGCCAAGCTGGATGAGCTGGAAGCGCTGCTGGGCAAGTACGTTCCCGGCACGGAAGCTCTGCGGACGAAGCTCAGAAAATATGATAAGGCGTACAAAGCGCTTTCTGATGAGAACAGCGTACTGGAAGCGGAATTAAAAACAGCAAAAGATGCCAGCAAGGAAAGAATTGCGGACCGACTGAAATACGGAAAAACGGAGCAGGAGCTTTGTGAGCTTCATGCTCTGATAGACAACATGCCACCGGAAATTGTAGCTGCTTATAGGAGAAAAACGACAGGATTGCAAAACGAACGTTGAGGATAGCTTATGAACAATGAATTGATGCGGGATGAAAACTTCATTCGTTGTTCTACGATGATCGCCGAACTGCTGATGAAGTATAAATCTATGGAAACAGAAGAAGACCAAGAGGGCTGGATGCAAGAAGAGGCATCCAGCCCTCTTCTTTTTTTGCTGCGGCTATTGAAAAGCTTTTTGTCATCGTTTATACTATTTGAAGTAGATGTTTATTGCTGACAAAACGGAGTGAAGGAGGTACTGTCCATGGAAAACGCATACATATATACACGTGTTTCAACTTTGATACAGGTGGACGGTTTTTCTCTTGAGGCACAGGAAGCGGAAATTAGAGCTTTTGCGGAAGCACGCAAGATCAATATCGTCGGGAAATATACGGATGAAGGCAAATCAGGCAAGAATGCCGAGCATCGTCCTGCCTTTACGCAGATGATGGAGGATATTCGGAGCAAGAAGGACAACATTCGTTATGTTCTTGTTTTTAAGCTTTCCCGTTTTGCCAGAAATACCAGTGATACCGCAAAGTATCTTCAGGAACTTTCAAGCTATGGAATCGGTCTTTTGGGGATCAAGGACGGAATTGACACTTCAACCGTTACCGGTAAGATGATTGCAAATATTATGGGAGCTGTTGCGGAAGTCGAGCTTGAGAACATTCATGAACAGACGCTTGCCGGAAGACAGCAAAAAGCCAGAAGCGGTCTCTGGAACGGAGCGCAGGCCCCGTTCGGATATTCTTTGAAGGATAAAAAACTAATGATATATCCGAAAGAAGCGGAAACGGTCAAGGAGATTTTCCGGCTCTACACAGAGGAAGGACAGAGCATCAGCTACATTGCAAAGAAACTTAATGATGAAAACATCCAGCGTGAGCAGCGCGGAAATGTGAAAATCTCTGGCTTTACAGACAGAACCGTCCGTATCATTCTCAGCAATCCGGTTTATGCAGGTATGATTTCCTACGGCCGCCGCCATACAGTAAAGGTTGAGGGAAAGAACAACGAAACGAAGGTTGTGAAGCAAGACGATGAAAGCAAGATTATTCTTGTGGATGGCGTGCATGAACCGATTGTCAGCAAGGAGACCTTTGCAAAAGCAGCAGAGCGGCTGAAAAAGAACGTTGCCCATCGAAAGACCAGAAGTGACAGTACGACCGTTTATCCACTGACCGGTCTGATCAGATGTCCAGGCTGCGGAAAAAACATCTTTGGTTATACTGCACCGCCAAGGAAAAGGAAAAACGGAAAAGAAGGTTACTATCCGAGATATATTTCCTATCGGTGCATATCCGGTAGAGATAGGAACGGGATCAGCTGTTCTCTTGCCAATAAGTATTACAGCGGCACCAAACTGGAAACCGAGGTGAAGGAGGTCATATCCTCCATGGTGACAATCCCGGAGTTTGTAGAGCTTATTTCTCAAAAGATTGATATCCAGACAGATGTAAATTCTCTGCGAAAGAAGCAGACAGCCATTCAAAATGAGATCACGAAATATAACGGCAATCTGCTCCAGACCGAAAAGAGACTGACGGAGCTTGACATTGCGGATAGGCACTATCAAAATAAGGTAGACAGTCTGAACCGTATCCTGGATGACCTGTATGAAAAGATCGAGGATGCACAGACAAGACTTGATGGAGTAAATCAGGAAATCACTATGGTTGAAAAGTCGGCCATGACGAAGAAATCCATCTTTGAAATGCTGGAAGGCTTCAGCAAGTACTACGATGTCATGTCGCCGGAGGATAAAAAGGCATTGTTGCAGGCTATGGTTTCGTTCATAGAGCTATATCCGGAAAAGCGGGATGACAAGCATCTGATAAAGACGATCCATTTCACCTTCCCTGTTACCTACGACGGTGAAAGCGGCGCGTTATTTGTCAGAACTAATGAACAGCAAGTTGAGACGGTTGTCTTACTTTCCAAGGGCGCTAAAGGTCCGGTGGACCTTTGCTCAGCGCGGACCGAAGTGGAACGAAGACTGGTCGACAGCAGAAAAGTGAAGGTTGACTTCTCTTTAGAGGATATGGATTTATCAGAGTTCAAGGGAAAAGCAACATATGAACAGATAAAAGCTTATGTGTTGGAACAGACTGGACTTAAGGTTTCCTCGTTGTATATTGCACAGATTAAGAAGAAATGCGGGCTGGATGTTGGAGAGAATTTCAATTTACCTAAATCTGAGAATGCGAGACAACCACAATGTACACCGGAGAAGGAAGAAGCAATTATGCAGGCATTTAAGCATTTCGGCATTGTATAGATTGTGGATAAGTAGTATCGTGTGTCTTTCTTACTGCTAAGTAGCGAAAAAAGGACATTCCTTAACCGTAATTATTACGGGTCAAGGGATGTCTTTTTTGGTAGTCTTGGAGTGTCCAAAGGACAAGGTAATGATACTGAGATTATTAAGACTGATATGAATAATATCTATCTTATCTAATCTAGAGATAAGGATGGATGGGATGATTACTAAGATTGAAGAATTTGCTTTTTCAAGATATACTTTTTGTAACAACTAGCGATAAATTATTCAATTTACTGATAGAAAAGATTGATAAATACTCAATTGCAATGGGAGAGTGACTGGTGGCTTCTCTGCAACAGTTTTCACAAGGAGAATAAGCATTTTTATAATGGGCAGAGGTAGTTATCACCTTTTATGAAAAATGCGGTATAAGCTACAATATAAAAGCAAAAACATAAACGAAAGAACGAGGTAAATAACTGTGGCATTACTACAAGATTTAATAAAATAAATTGATGATGAGACGTTTAGACAGAGAATTATGATGGAGATGGGAAAGTTTACCGAGCAGAAAAAGTTCGGTCTGGTCTTTGAGGAGCATTTGTTGGAATTCCTTTTTTGAAGTCTGTGAAAGTGACTCTAACTACTGGAAAATCAAGGTATGAAACAAGAAAACTGTGCTTTGAAATGCAACCACGCAAACAGATACAAAATATTATAAACCATTGAAAAATGACAACAGCTAAGGTACAATTGAACATGGACAATTGTGCCTTATAGGAGTGAGGAGACTATGACTGTGAATGTAAAAGAAGAAAACTGGGTCGGTACAAAAGAAGCGGCAGAATTCCTGGGGGTTAAGCCAACCACAATTCGAGACTGGATTCGTAAGGGCAAAGATATTCCAAGAATGAAGATTGGCAAAGCGTGGAAATTTAAGTATTCAGAACTTGAGGAATGGGCACGTAGTGGTAGAGCTGCCGATAAATAATGCTTATAAAATATAGGCACTACAGGAGGAAAACATAATGAATAAACATCAACTTGCATCAACGATTTGGGAATCAGCTAATCAGATGCGGTCAAAGATAGAGGCAAATGAGTATAAGGATTTCATCCTTGGATTCATCTTCTACAAATATTTGTCGGAGCGTGAGCTGGATCTGTTTCAAAAGGAAAAGCTCAGTGAAGATGAAATCAAGAAGGTTGACGAAAGGGACGTCAAGTATGCGAAGCACGTGCGGGAGACACTTGGGTATTTTATTGCCTATGACAATCTGTTCTCAACATGGTTGGCAAAGGGAAATGATTTTGATGTGAAGGACGTCAGGGATGCACTGTCCGACTTCGATCAAAATATTGATGAGGTTTACCAGAAGGTATTTGAGAAAATCTTCAATACTCTTCAGACAGGGTTGTCGAAGTTGGGAGAGACTTCCGGCTCGCAGACAAAGGCGGTGAAGAAGCTCCTGAAGCTGATCAAGAAGATTCCGATGGACGGCAAGCAGGATTATGATGTTCTTGGCTTCATCTATGAGTATCTAATCAGCAATTTTGCAGCAAATGCTGGAAAGAAAGCGGGAGAGTTCTATACACCGCATGAGGTATCTGTGCTGATGTCCGAGATCGTGTCAGAGCACCTTAAAGACAGGAAGCAGATCAAAATATATGATCCTACATCTGGTTCTGGGTCGCTATTAATAAACATCGGCAGATCGGCTGCAAAATATATTAGCGGTGATGGAAAGATTGATTATTACGCGCAGGAACTGAAAGAGAATACATTCAACTTGACCAGGATGAATTTGGTCATGAGAGGAATCAAGCCTGCCAATATCAATGTGAGAAACGGAGATACGCTGGAGGACGACTGGCCTTTCTTTGAAGAAAACAAGAAAGAGACTACTTATGAGCTTGTGAGGGTGGATGCCGTGGTCAGCAATCCGCCTTATTCCCAGAAGTGGGATCCGAAGGACAAAGAGTTTGATCCAAGGTATAAGGATTTCGGCGTTGCGCCAAAGGCCAAGGCGGATTTTGCATTCTTGCTCCATGATCTCTATCATCTTGAAGATGACGGTATCATGACCATCGTCCTTCCTCATGGTGTACTTTTCCGTGGCGGTGAAGAGGCAAAAATCCGTGAGAACCTGATCGAGAAAAACCGTATTGATGCAATTATTGGCTTACCGGAGAATATCTTTTTCGGAACCAATATTGCGACAATCATTATGGTCTTGAAGAAAAATAGACCGAGTTCGGACGTTCTTATCATTGATGCATCCAAGGGATTTGAAAAATCTGGGAAGAATAACAAGCTTAGGGCTTCTGATATTAAGAAGATAGTAGATACCGTAAAATACAGAACGGAGATTGATAAATATTCCGTATTGGTTTCAAAAGAAACTGTACAGGAAAATGAGTATAACCTAAATATCACCAGGTATGTTGATTCTACGGATGAGCCGGAGAAATGGGATATCCGCGCAACGATGTTTGGCGGTATTCCGGTAAGTGAGGCCGATGCTTTTGAGGAATTCTGGGAGGCGTTTCCAGGACTTAGAGATGCATTGTTTAAAGAAGTGTCAGCGGGATATCTTCAGCCGAGGACAAAGGATATCAAGGGTACAATAGATTCTTTTGAGTCAGTTGAAGCATACAGGGTTACATTTACAAAAGCATTTGCCGATTTTTATGAGACGCTTAAGGAAGACTTGATCGATGGCATACTGGATGTTGCAGCTGAACAGGAGAAAGAAAAGATTACTGAGGATATTTTTGGCAGGATTGATCGGGTTAAGTTGGCGGATCGATATGTTGCCTATCAGGTGTTTGCAAAATACTGGGATATTATCTCTGCGGATATAGAGATGCTCCAGACAGAAGGGTTCCAGGTCATTACGCAGGTGGATCCGAATATGGTCATCAAGAAAAACAACAACAAGAATGATGATGACGAAGTGACGGAAGTACAGGATGGATGGAAGGGGCATATCTTACCCTTTGAACTTGTACAAGAAATGCTCATGCCAGATGAGGTTGAAGAAATACGGGTTCTGGAAGAACGCTTGTCAGAGATTGCTGGAGAGTATACTGAGATTATTGATTCCCTCGATGAGGATGAAAAACAGGGCAGCTTCTTAAATGACAGTAATAATGCGTTTGTTTCCAAGGAATTGAAAGCGGCCTGCGATGAAATATTGCAGGATGTGGAGAACGAGGAGATTGATGCTTTGAACAAGTATATGACCATGCCTAAAAAAGAACAACTGGCATTTATCGAGACCTGCACGGATGTGGACTGGGATGTAATCGAAAAGAATAAGGACGGATCCTGCAAGAAGCCGTCGTTAACAAGCCGAATACAGCAGCTAAAGATGGAGTACGAGTTCTCAGAGGATTCGTATGAAGGAAAGCTGTTATCTGCTTTGCGGTTAGTAGATGAGGAAAGTACGGTCAAGAGGAGTGTGAAGCAGAAGAAGGAAGCGCTTCATATCAAAACCAAAAAGGTTATCGAAAATCTTTCCGAAGATGCGGCTCTGCAAATTGTAGAACAGAAATGGATTGCACCACTTGTTAGTGATTTGGATAATATTTCTTCCGCAATTATTACTGATGTGATAAATAAAATGGATTATCTTGCACTAAAGTATTCTACAACCATGCATGATATTCAAAGTGAAAAAACGGATGTTAAATCAAGTTTATCTGAGATGATTGGAATGTTAAGTGCAGATGGTTCGGATTCCGAAGGTCTAATGGAATTTCAAAAAATATTGGGAGGATATGTCCGATGAAAAAAAAATATGCTCCTGAGATTAGAATGAACGGTTTTGATGTGGACTGGGAGAAGAAAAAACTATCCGCTGTGGTTGATGTTTATGATGGTGTACATCAAACACCAAAATATACCAATAAAGGAATTATGTTTTTGTCTGTGGAGAATATAGCAACCCTGACATCGCAAAAGTATATTTCGGAAGATGCATTCGCAAGGGATTACAAAATATACCCGGAACGCGGGGATGTTCTTATGACAAGAATCGGAGATGTAGGAACTACAAATGTTGTAGAGACATCAGAGAAAATGGCTTTCTATGTGAGTTTGGCATTGCTAAAACCAAGAAATGTCGATTCTTACTTTTTAAGCAATGTTATTCAATCACCTTTATTCAAAAGGGAATTAAGAGAAAGAACATTAGTAACGGCTGTTCCGCAAAAAATCAACAAGGATGAAATAGGAAAAGTCGATATAGTGATGCCGGATTCTATAGATGAACAGGTGCAAATTGGATTATATTTTAAGAAAATCAATAATCTTATATTGATACATCAGCGAGAACTTCAAAGACTGGTTTGCCTTAGGAAAGCTATGATAGAGAAAATGTTTCCACATGATGGAGCAGATGTTCCTGCCGTCAGATTTGGCCAGTATAAAGAACCGTGGAGACTTTGTCAGTTTTCTGAAATCTTTACGGAGCGGCATATCATTGATACGATATCCGATGAGTATCCGCAACTGGCGTTTACTATCGAAGAAGGCGTAATCAGGCCGGAGGATAAGAAGACTAACAAGCGAGATTTCCTAATTATCGACAAGGCAAATAAAAAGTACCTACAGACGGAATATAATGACATCATCTATAACCCGGCAAATGTGATTTATGGAGCCATTCATCGGAACGCTCTGGGCAAGGGCTGTGTATCTCCGATATACAAGATCTTTTACACAGAGCAGGATTCAACCTTTATGGAGTGCATCGTAAGGCATCCGCGCTTCATTAAAGAAATTTCCCGGAGTATGGAGGGCACAGTAAAGAAGCTTAGGACATTGAAGCCGAAGGCATTCCTGGAAATGAGTGCTTATATTGCACCGACAATAGAGGAACAGCAGCAAATCGGTGAATACTTCCGTCAGATGGATCGACTTATTGAAATTGAGAAGGAAGAACTGGAGAAGATAAAGCATATAAAGAGTGCGTGTATGGAGAAAATGTTTGTGTAGAAGGAGGTGCCGGACGTGATCTTTGATAAAGAGAGCGATTTTGAAGAAGCCGTCATAGGCGTCTTAGTAGAGCGTGGATGGGAGCCAGAGGTGATCCGTCATCCATCGGAAGCAGATCTACTTAAAAACTGGGCGGATATTCTGTTCAATAACAACAGACAGAGAAACTGTCTGAATGAGTGTCCGCTGACGGATGGCGAGATGCAGCAGATCATGGAACAGATCATCAATCTGCGGACACCGCTGAAGCTGAACAGCTTTATTAACGGTCGGAGTGTATCTATTATTAGAGACAATCTGGATGATGAACTGCACTTTGGAAAAGAAGTCAGCCTGAAGATTTATGACCGTCAGGAAATCGCTTATGGTGAGAGCAGATACCAGATTGTTCAGCAACCGCATTTCAATACGAAATCGCCTATTCTGAATGACAGAAGAGGGGATCTGATGCTCCTGATCAATGGTATGCCTGTCATCCATATCGAGCTTAAGAGAAGCGACATTCCGGTAAGCGATGCATATAACCAAATCATAAAGTATTCGCATGAGGGTGCGTTCCGGGGGATCTTTTCTCTGATACAGGTATTCGTTGCAATGGAGCCTGAGGAAGCGGTCTATTTTGCAAATCCTGGAGAGGATGGTGTTTTCAATCCAGCGTTCTTTTTCCATTGGGCGAACTTTGACAATGTGCTTATCAATGAATGGGATAAGGTTACGGCAGGGCTTCTGAATATTCCTATGGCTCATATGCTGATCGGATTCTATACGATTGCTGATACAGATGACAACCTGCTTAAGGTAATGAGAAGTTATCAGTATTACGCTGCAATCGGCATTGCCGATCGGGTAACAAAGAGGAATTGGAAAGAAGATACGCCCGAGACTCAAAGGGGCGGACATGTCTGGCATACAACGGGCAGCGGCAAAACGATGACGAGTTTCAAGTCCGCTCAGCTGATTGCAAGTTCGCATGATGCGGATAAGGTTATATTTCTTGTGGACAGAAAAGAACTGGGTATCCAGTCGCTCAAAGAGTACAGGTCATTTGCTACAGAAACGGAGAGCGTACAAGCTACGGAGAATACAGACATTCTGATATCAAAGCTGAAAAGTGATGATCAGGATAATACGCTCATCGTTACATCCATCCAGAAGCTCAGCAATATTTCAGAGGATATGGCAGGGTTGAAGGATGCTGACCTTAAAAAGATCAGGTCTAAGAGGCTGGTCATAATAATCGACGAATGCCACCGATCTACTTTCGGTGATATGTTAACGACAATAAAAGATACCTTCAAGCATGCTATTATTTTCGGATTTACCGGTACGCCGATCCAGGACGTTAATATTAAAAAGGACAGCACGACCACAACTATTTTCGGTAGTGAAATCCATAGATATACACTTGCGGATGGCATCCGGGATAAGAATGTCCTTGGCTTTGATCCTTATATGGTCAAGATATATGACGATGATGAGCTCCGTCAGAAGGTAGCCTTGGAAAAAGCCAAGGCCGAAACGGTAGAAGATGTTATGAAGGACGAAAAGAAAAAGAAGGTCTTCTACAAATGGATGGACTCTTCCCAGGTGAAAATGTACGGGAAGAAGGTTGGCGATAAGTGGGTAAAGGGCATTGAAGATTTCATTCCGAATGAGCAGTACCAGACGGATGAGTACATAATGGGGGTTATTTCGGATATTAAGAAGAAGTGGCTTATATACAGCCGTGGTGGCAAGTTCCATGCGATATTTGCTACATCCAGTATCCCTGAAGCGGTACGGTATTGGAGGCTGATGAAAAAGGAAATGCCGGATCTGATGATAACGGCAATGTTTGATCCTACGATTGATAATGAGAGCGGCACCGGATCTCTGGATAAGGAAGACGGTATCGTGGAGATGTTGGAAGATTATCGGGATCGGCTGGGGCAGACATTTACAATACCGACGTATGACAAGTTCAGGAAAGATGTGAGCCTGCGGCTTGCGCATAAGAAGCCGTATGAAAGATTGGAACCAGATCAGCAAATAGACATTCTGATTGTTGTAAATCAGATGCTTACCGGATTTGATTCAAAATGGGTGAACACTCTTTATCTGGATAAGGTGATGGAGTATGAAAACTTAATCCAGGCATTTTCGAGAACCAATCGACTGTTCAACGAATCAGAGAAGCCTTTTGGTATCATAAAATACTATCGAAGTCCGAATACGATGGAGAAAAACATCGAAGCGGCGGTAGAGGCTTATTCCGGCAATATCCCTACGGGGCTATTCGTGGACAAGTTGCCGAGGAATCTGCGTAATCTTAATAGGACATTTGAAAAGATTAAGGAAATATTTGATGCTGGTTCCATTAACAACTTTGAGGAGCTACCAGAGGAACCGTCTGAGAAACGGAAGTTTGCCAAGACATTTAATCAATTCGACACCTATCTTCAAGCAGCTAAGATACAGGGCTTCAACTGGAAACAGCGAGTGTATTCTGCTGAAGACGGAACGGATATAGAGATGCTATTCGATGAAATGACGTATCTGATCTTGTTAGCAAGATATAAGGAGATGGCAGGAGGTGGTTGCGGAGGTCACTGCGGGGATGTTCCGTATGATGTAAAAATTCATATCACAGAGTATGACACGACAAAGATTGATGCCGAGTATATGAATACTCGTTTTGAAAAGTTCCTCAAGCTGATTCAGGGTGAGTATGATCAAGAAACGCTGGACAAGACGTTGACTGATTTGCATAAGTCGTTTTCCATGTTGTCAGCAGAGGAACAAAAGTATGCAAAGGTTTTCCTTCATGATGTGCAAGCCGGTAATGCAAGAATTATTCCGGGTAAGTCTTTCCGCGAGTATATATCTGACCTGATGAAGGGGGCTGAAAACGCAAGGATCAAGCGGGTGGTTCGCAGACTGGGATGCTATGAGAGGCTTTTGCGCGAAATGCTGGCAAAGAAAGTCACGAAGGAAACCATAGAGGCACATGGTAAATTTGATGAACTGAAGGCGAGCGTGGATAATAGTAAGGCAACAGAATTTTTTACTGTTGTGGAGCATCAGAATTTCCGCCAGTCAAGGCTTGCAATGTTAGTGGATGCTTATCTGCGGTATTTTCTTCTTTCGGGCGGGCAGGATCCATATCCTGAGAATGAATTTGACAGGAAACATAAGACGAAAGTCGAAACGGTATCTATGGACACCGACAGTAATTCGAAGCCGGTGGGAGTTGTGCTGACAGATGAAGTGATGGAAGGAAAAACTATCACAACATCCGTCAAAAAAGCAAAGCTCAAAGAATGGTATTCAGAGAGCAAGGCTCTTGCCTGCATGGTGGATACCGATTGTTTCGCATATGTGGATAATAAGCTCTGTGTTTATGATAAGAAATATCTGGAACGAGATGATAAGGGAAAACTGTTTTTTACAGAATATGCCAAAGCACATGAGGAAGAATGCTTCCTGCAGTTTGTAATGGATAAAGAGACGGGTGAGCTCCACTACATTACCCTGCCGAGCTCTATGGCAAGCAAGACCTTCAATTATTATGATGAGCTTTCGGCATTATCGGATGATGAGAAATTGAGCCTTGGTCTTGTGAACGAGATTGCGCGAGAGATGCTAGCTGCGATAAATGGCATGGAATTCGGAGAAGCACTTGCGACGTTGATGGACAAGAAGATTTGTAATGTATCGTTTCGAACGCTTAAGTCGGTAACCGGACTTGATAATACGACTGTCAGCAATATGAAGAAAGGAAAGAATCTCACAAAAGAGAATGTCGTTTCCTGTTGCTTGGGAATTCATATTCCGTTCAGGTTAAGCAATAGATTGTTGCAGTTAGCGGAGAGACCATTGGACTTGACGCTTCCGGGAGCTAAGGGTGAAGAGAATACCATATATGACCAAATACTGCATCTGTATTGGGCAGAGGATTATTCTGATACTTATGCGCAATTGGTGGCGATTCATTATGAACATTTGATACATCAACCACCCATCAAATAATGATAATAAATAAGCAAAAAAGTAGACTGGAGAAATCCGGTCTATTTTTTACTTAAATTTTTTTGTAGAACTTTCTTCAACAGTCTAATGCCAATTTATAGGGCTTTGCGGAGTAATTAGATTCCGCAGAGCCTTTTTACATCATTTTTCCGTAGAACTTTCTACAACGGGCAAAAAAAGCAAATATGGTAACTTTCAAATGTAATCAATAAAACAAATCTCATTTAGTCCGAATAGCGCTATAAGGACGATGGGATGCATAAGAGTTCCAAACACAGCAATAACAGCTGTGTTTGAAGCGAAGATGCACCCACCGTTGCTTTTGTGCGCCTATTTCGGTAAATCAGAGCCTGTGGTTCATCTTCAATCACAGGCTCTTTTTGTGTCCCACCGTCCTCCATTCGGACAGAAAGGACACTGCAATGAAGAATGAAACAAAGAAGCGCAAAAGTGGATTCAATCCGAACTGGGGCTGTTATTTTACCGCGGACGGTAAATATTACTGCTATGAACGCTGGGACGATGAGAACAAGTGCATCATTACCAAGAAGTTGAAGATCGGTAAGGGCTTGTCGCTTGAACTGCCTATCATGCTTGATGAGTCTGACCACGACATGAATTTGCAGGATCGCTATGAGAGCGAACAGCACGATCTATTGTTTGATACAAAAGTAGTAAATTACAAGGCAAACAATTCTATGGGAAGAGATGACTATAGGGAAGAACGAGTGAAAAGGGCGGTAAAAAAGTATGGAAAAACACTATGGCATTATACAGATATAAATGCATTATGTGGGATTATTGGCAAGAAAGAGATTTGGTTTGGCAGTGCAGAACATATGAATGATCGAGAAGAATTAATAGGGTTTATAAACGATCTGGAAAAAGAGGTGTATGCATGCATTGATTCAGCTAATAAGGAAAAAGCCAATGATGTTTTTGGGCAAATCAAAGATAGATTGCAAAAAGAATATCCATATATATTTTGCGTATCCAAAGCACGTAATGATGCAGCACAATGGGATAGGTATGCATGTGGTGGACAAGGAGTAGCGATTGTATTTAATACAGCAATGTTATTTAAGCTTATTTTTTACAATCAGATCATTATGAATGAAGAATATTATGGTTATTGTGCCAAGCAACATAAAATGAAAGAGCTGTTACGAGATTATATTCGATATGATAAGATGGACGATTTTTCAAATTTAAACGGTTTGATTGATAATTTGTTGTTATGTGCAATGCTTCATAAGCATGAAAGTTTTTCGACGGAGCAAGAAATAAGGATTTCTCCACTTTTTGTTAATGAAAATGATAAGCATCTTCAATGTAAAATACTTAATACTATTAGACAGGTCTATATTTTGAATTTAACAGAATTGTGTGAAAAAGAAGGAATAGACTTTGAAGATTTATTCGACTCTATCGTTATTGGACCTACATCAAAACAAACCGTAAGAGATTTGCAGTTTTATTGTAAAAATAACGGGTTGCTAAAACTTGCAAACAAAGTGAAGAAATCAGATTGTCCATTAAGATAAGGGCAAATAAGATGTGCATATATTTAAGAATCATAGAAAACAAGGCAGATTACCTAATTGAGGTGAAATGCCTTGTTTTTGGTAAGTAGTTTATAACTTGGGATTCCTTCGCCTCAGCTTCCGATGTTCTTTTGCAGGTTTAGACCGGGAAAATATTTCTTTTAATGTCTGCTTTTCTTCCACAGAAAGCTGAGAGATTTTCATCTCCAGATTTTTGCAGAAAAGAAGCAAAAGACCATTTATATAAGCATCATTTGATGACTCTGCATCGTCATCTGCGGTAGTAGGTATTTGAGATGTAAAGTCATGTGTGAATGTTGTGACAGCACTGATCTTAAAATATGGACCGGCAATAAAAAGAAAATGGATTTTACGTGATTGGATAAAAAACATACAGGCTGACTGCTTTTGGAGAAGTTTAGCCTGTAAACGATACCAGCGGTATTTCGATTGTATGAAAGCTATTGTAAAAAAATGATGCAACATGACATAATCGGATTGACTAAAGCAACATAGATATTTATAATATAGACAAAACGAAAATGACATGAACGGAGGACAGGATAATGGAGAAAACTGTAACACTTGAAGATGCATTAAAAAAAATTGAGGAGTTGGAAAAAGAGAATGCAGAACTTCGGGAGGAATTGGAGTATTACAGAAATCGTAAGTTAAGCGGTCGTCAGAAACATAACGCCAAGTGGATGGCAATTTATAATGATTTTGTTGTTGGGTATGAGAGCGGCATGACAATGGTAGAAATTGCGAAGCGGAACAATGTCAGTGAGAGGACGATTT
>ERZ779802.426-NODE-426-length-16272-cov-8.032003_pt1 | contig 16272 bp, 14 predicted proteins | sample MGYA00511252_ERZ779802 | MGnify/ENA primary metagenome ERZ779802 (study PRJEB29588, sample SAMEA2153887) | human gut metagenome | biome: human gut; feature: human-associated habitat; material: faeces | place: Denmark | collected 2008/2010 ... | reverse complement strand
TCGTTTAATTAGACGAGGCGACTCTTTATTGCTTTTCATTTCGCTGAATAGTTACGGTGATAAAAATGTGGTGACCTCAGCCAAAATTTCACCGGGGCACCACTCATAACCGTTAAAATCTCATAATAATTTCGTAACTTTGTGGTCGGGTTGACACAAGTCCGCCTATGATATTTTAGAAAAAAGAAGCGGTATGCTCTCTTGTAAGTCGAGAACGTAGGAAATTCAAGACACTGCACAAGGATAGCATAGCGGTTTTCACGCATACGGCGTGGGCTGCTATACTACATTCGTGCATTTAGGTTTCCTACGACCTTCGACTTAGAATGTTGCATTGGTAGTCCACGCTTCAATATTTATAATAGTATGCATCATCGGACTGTGGTGCATTTGGTACATGAAGGATATCGAAGCAAACAAAGAACTCATAGCGGCGTGCGGCCTTTACTGCGGCGCGTGTCGTAAGTATCTGTCGGACAAATGCCTCGGTTGCCATAATAACGAAAAGGCTTCGTGGTGCAAGATAAGGTCTTGCGCTATAGGTAATGGTTATCAATCTTGTGCCGAATGTCGTAAAGACGTGAGCGAGTGTAAGATATATTCCAATCTCATTGGAAAGATATTCGCCTTTCTTTTCAAATCAGACCGTCCGGCTTGCATCCGTTATATTAAAGAGCATGGAGAGCAGGCTTTCGCCGAGGAAATGACTAAACGTAAATGTCAGACAATTAAACGGAAATAAAACCATGTTTATCGCAATTTTAACATATAAGAAACCGTTGAGTGAGGTTGACCGCTTTCTTCAGGCGCATCGTGATTACCTTGCCAAGCATTATGCCGTTGGAGATTTCATCGCCTCAGGGCCACAGACACCGCGTGTGGGCGGAGTGATTATGATTAAGGCTGAAAACCGCACAGCAGTGGACGCCATCATTGCAAAAGACCCGTTCAACATCAACGGCATCGCCGACTATCAGATTGTGGAGTTTACTCCGACAATGTTCTGCGATGATATTCTCAAAACCATTCTCTAATTATGCCATACATATCAATCGAAAGCGGAAAGCTGACAGCAGAACAGAAAAAACAACTTATTGAGAGGTTGACAGCAACAGCCTCCGAGATTCTTTGCAGAGCAAAGCGCTAAAGCGATGACGGTATCGGCGGCAAATCTATTGATGAGATTAAACGCAACTACAAACCGTGAACCTGACATTACGTCAATATCAACCTTCGGATGCTGCGGTGATAGCATCGTGGCTTAAAAGTGAGTATCTTATGCGCCAATGGTGCGCCGACAGGTATGAGAGTTACCCACTCACGCCCGAAGATATGAACACATATCAAGCAAGGTATATTGACGGACAACAATCACGCGCTCTGACAATGACGGAAGGCGATGATGTTGTCGGGTACATCACCTTGCGCGTCCCGGCGGACGATTCAACGGAGCAACGATTGGGATTCGTTATTGTCGATGATTCAAAACGCGGTCGCGGTTTAGGCAAAGCTCTTGTTTCAATGGCAGTCAAATATGCATTTGAAACGCTTGGAGCCACGAAAGTGTCGCTCGGCGTCTTTGATAATAATCCGTCCGCCATTCATTGCTATGAAGCCGCCGGGTTTCATCGAGTATCACTACCTGAAACAGAGAGCTACGAATGTATGGGCGAAACGTGGAACTGTATTGAGATGGAACGATATTCCGATGTCGTGATACGTGAAATTAGATTCCACGAAATTCCATTGCTAACGGATTTTTTATATGAAGCGATATTTCAACCTGATAACAAATCGAAAATTCCGAGGACTGTTCTTCAGGAGCCGATGATATGGGCTTATGTTGATAGATTCGGATCTCGACCGGAAGATTTTTGCCTTGTAGCGCTGGTAGATGGCATTATTGTCGGAGCCGCTTGGTCAAGAAATGGCTGTTCATACGGGAAAGTTGATGATACGACACCGGAATTGGCAATATCTTTATATCCTGAATATAGGAATAAAGGCATCGGAAGTCGCCTGTTGGCTTTGTTGCTGGGAACCATGAGAGAAAAGGGATTTGGCAAAGTTTCGCTATCTGTTGATAAGACCAATTATGCGGTTAATATGTATCGCAAACTTGGATTTGAGATAATATCCGAACGTGAGCATGATTACCTGATGATAAAAACTTTAAAAGATTAGATTCAATTTACACCGGAAGTTATAAAGAAACTGATGGAGATACAATGGTGGAACCGGCCCATTGAGAAAATCAGAAACGCTATCACGGATATACAAACCGGGAATATAGATGCATTATATAATGAAAAATTTGTATCTTTGCGGGCACGGTCGATGGTATACGGTCCATGACGTTTTGATAATAATTAGCGAAAAATGACGATGGAAATGAAATTTTGTCAGAGTTGCGGGATGCCGCTCTCAAGCGAGAATCGCGGTACGAATGCCGACGGCTCTCGAAACGAGGATTACTGTATGTTCTGCTTCAAGGACGGCAAGTTCGTACAGGATATGACTATGGAGCAGATGATTGAGCACTGCGCTCAGTTCACGGATGAGATAAACAGGCAGTCGGGGCAAAACCTGACTAAGGAAGAGGCTAAGGAGATGATGCGCCGGTTCTTCCCGCACCTGAAACGCTGGAAGCGCCGCGAGGACTCCGAGCTGATAGAGAAGGCGGAGAAACTCATCGCGGAGTGTGCGACGGTGACGATAGCTTCGGTCAACAGTGACGGTTTTCCGCGGCCTGTGCCTATGGCAAAAGGCGAGACGGAGGGGTGCAATATCGTCTGGATGGCAACGGGAGCTGACTCTGTTAAGGTTGCCGACTTCTCGCGCAATCCAAAAGCCGGCTTATGCTACGATAAAGGTGGAGCAAGTGTCTGTCTGCGCGGCACGGTGGAAATCATCACGGATGATGCAATCCGCAAAGAGAAATGGCAGGACTGGTATATAAATCATTTCCCGGGCGGACCTGCTGATCCGAACTATGTGCTTCTTCGTTTCACAGGCACTGAAGCCACTATATGGATTGACCATGAATTCGCCCATGTTGTAATATAATCAGCATCCGTTATATCCGCGAGCATGGCGAAGAGGCTTTCGCAGAGGAAATGACAAGGTGAAAAGGTCAGAGAATGAAACGGAAATAGGACCCATGTGCCAAAGGAATATTAAGGACATGACCCTGGCAGAACTATGGAAACTATTCCCGATAATTCTGACTTCACATAATCCTGATTGGTCGGAATGGGCGAATGAAGAAATACTTGAGCTTTCAGAATTGCTGAAAGCTCACGGGCCGGTCATCAACCATATCGGCAGCACGGCCATTCCGAATATTCAGGCAAAACCTATAATTGACATTCTTGTCGAGCTTAATCCCGATGCCGACCGGTCACGAATCAAAGAAATAATGGAAGCAGCCGGATATATCTGTATGTCCGTTTCCGATAGCCGTATGAGTTTCAACAAAGGCTACACTCCTGCGGGATATGCCGACAAAGTTTTCCATATCCATTTTCATAGGACCGGTGACAATGACGAGATACGTTTCCGGGATTATCTGACAGCTCATCCGGAAGTTGCTAAAGAATATGAGTTATTAAAACTATCACTGCTCCCTAAGTACAAAAATGACCGCGACGGTTATACCGAAGCCAAATCCGAATTTGTCCGGCAGACAATAGAACGGGCCTTAAAACTTGGCTTCTGAAGCTGTATTTCTGTTGAAGGCGCTTCATTTGTCGCCGGAGACGCGCAAGGCGAGAATTTCTTTACGGAGGCAATCGAGGAACCGGGCGGCATGGGCGCCGTCCATCTGTGTGTGATGGAACTGAAAAGACACGGTCAGGGTGGTTCTGAACCAAGTCCGGCGGTATCTGCCCCAGATCAGGAAAGGGTTGTTGAAGATGCCGCTGTACATCCCGACGGCTCCGTCTATATCATATTGAGCCAGCGCGGACGTGCCTATCACCATGCTGTCGGCGATGTCATGGTTCTCACAAGTCCGGGCAGCCTGACGGGTCAGGCGCAGATAATCGGAGTTGAACGCCGATAAGTCGTCTGAATAGGGAATGTCGCATGAACTTAGCTCACCCGCGCGGTTGGCGACAATGGTATTGACAGCAATCTTGTCGTAGCGTATGAGCCTGTCGCCGACCGGCAGGATATAGAACTCCCTGACCTGTGTGGCGGCTTTGCCTATGCACCAGCAAAGCAACATATTGAATTTCAGCCCGTGTCTGCGGCTGATTCTCCTCAGCCGAGTGACATCCAAGGTCTTTAAGAGTGTCACCATCGGCATGGGCGCCTTCATCCACATCCTGAAGGCGTATGCCCGTGTGGTTTCTTCCGGATTTACTTCCTGCATCGTTTTTTTGATGCAAAGTTACTGCCACGCCACAATTACGGATAGAATAAAAGAGACATTATACCGGATTTGTGAACAAGTCGGAGTAAGGCGCCTGGCATTCGCTCAGCCGTTTGGGAGTCATCCCGCTGAACTGCCGGAAATCACGGATAAAATGCGACTGGTCGGCGTATCCGTTGGCGGCGGCGATGTCGGCGTAATCGCAGAATCCCAGCTGCATCATCCGCATGGCCCGCTGAAAGCGGACAATCCGTATGTACTCTTTCGGATTCATCCCCACCTGCTCGCGGAAGACTCTCTCATACTGTTTCTTGCCGAGACAGGCACACTCAGCGAGGCTTCTTACGGAAACAGACGGGTCTCTCACAATCAGTTCGACGGATTTACCGGTTCTGCGCAGATTCAGAGTGGGGGCAATCTTCGTCATCAGCCATTGCTCAAGGAGGGCAATGGAGTCGTCGCCGTGCCTGCTGTCGAAAATTCTATCCGCCGTTTCATGAAGGCCGGGGCGGCCCGCGATGTCGTAGCCGTTGATTTCACGGTTATAGAACGCCGCCGGCGGCGTGTCGATAAACATGCCGATGGTATGGGGAAAGAATACCGCGACAATCATCTCCAGATTCCCGGAGGACCGGACATGGGCCGGAAAATTCACCTGACCGCTTATCGTAAAAGGGTTCTGGCTGCTTCCCAGTTCCGGAATATAGAGGGGCGATTTACGGTGGAAAATAATCTGGGGACATCCAATGGGGAAGGTCAGGACACTGAGAGGCACATCGCTCTCCAGCATCCAGTAGTAGCGCACATAGGGGCGCAATTCCTCCCTCGGCCGGATTATCTTCATAACGTTTTGGCGGGACGGCGGGACGGCGACATACGGGGGGGCCGGGGGTCAGTCGGTCCGGTTCCGATTGCCATGCAGGGCTTTGAAATCCTCTCGGGTCATGAGGTGAAAATGTTCGGTCCGCCGGTCTCCGAGCGGGGTGGTTATGTCGCGGTTGCTATGATGATATTTGAATCCGCATTTTTCACAGACGCGCTTCGACTTAATGTTCCCATCATAATATCCGCACCATAGAGCGTTAAGCCAGAGCTCATTGAAACTCCGCGCCAGCAATGCCCCGACTGCTTCCGGAATCAGTCCCCTCCCCCAGAAAGGCTTGCCGAGCCAGTAGCCTATTTCGCCCTCGCCCTCCTTCATTCCGACGGAATGAAGGGCATCAGCAAACATGATTCCGCAACTGCCTATGGGCTCGCCGGTTTGCTTCAGGACCACAGCGTAGGTCTCCGGGGCGGAAAATACCGTCCTGATTATCCCGAGACTGTCTTCCACCGAAGTATGGGGCAACCATCCGGCGACCGGCCCTATGTCCGGATCGCTTGCGTATCCATACAGTATTCCGGCCTCGGACTCGAGCCAAGGGCGCAGTAACAATCGTTCCGTCTCAATCATAGCAACAGTTCCTTCAAGGTATCGCCGCAGAATTTCGTGGGCGTGAACTCCCCGGCGGCATGGGGACCTTCCGCCTCCCGCCTGCAAAGATAGTGAATAAATCGATAGATTGGTACTGGTGTCGTGTTAGTTTACGGGAATGTTGAATTATTTCGCAATCGCTATATTCAGATAATTTCCTGACATCTCAATGCATTCCATTGAATAAAGCTTTGGTCTGAGCCTCATCAAGGATTACCGAGCATGCACCATTTTCGATTATCATTTTCACAACCGGCGTTGCCACCACCCGGCCATTTACGCTGACGGCAATTCTCTTTTCAAGATTATTACGCGTTATTTCAGCATATTTTGCCGAGTCAGAGATAGTGAACGGCATAGTTATTCCTCTATCGTCACGGTAACGAAGCAACCGAGAAATGTGGACGGTTTCCTCCAGAAGACAAGGTGAGACCGTGTCTATTGCGTCATTTCTTTCAGTTGTGGCGTAAATAGCAACTGATATGTCTTTGTCTACATTGATTTTTTGGGGCGTTTCTGCACCGCAAGCGATGGCAAGAATCCCAACAAGACCTGCAAGCAGGAGTAAAACGATTGAATTTCTTGTTCTCATATAATCTGTATTTAATGGATATTTATCTCACACTCATCCCAATTGCCCAATATGTTTAATTGCTTGATATTTCCTCTATACCAAAAAAATTCGAGACCAAAGCAGATTGCAGACAACCCCCAAACAATATACATATCCACTGTATTCAGGAAAGGAGGCGTCATAGAGAGCCATATCAGCAACGCCAAAACCATGATGCTTATAGCCAATTCAATTCTACGGTAACGCTTCTTCACCTTGACAATAGCAGTCAATATCCCCGCATTGGTATCGTCCCATATATTTATGTGTCTTATGGCGCTGTACAGCATTATCCCACAAACGATTGCCACAACAATAACAGAGCAGAACGCTCCCAGCCATATTACAGATAACTTTGTCGGGGACCATAGATGAGATGTTGCCATCAGTACAAGACATCCGAATGAAAGCAGAACTTCCAGAAACATCTTTATTAAAAGGCGCGACTTAACATCTTTTTTTCGGGAAAGACAGTCACTGATTTGTGTAGAACATCCACTATTCTTGATTCCAGGCTTTACTGATTGCCAAGTTGTCTTTAAATCTTCAAGTTCCATAATCAGACTTTCTTTCTTGATGAAATCTTTTCCTTTATTCTATACAGACGGGTTGCAACGGTATTTCTCGGTATGCCCATGTTCATAGCAATTTCTTCATAGCTTAACTCGTCAAGCCACATTAATATCAAAGCTTTTTCCATAGGATTAAGTTGAGCAATTATAGCGTAAAGCCATTCCAACTTTTCCCTGAACGCATTATCGTCATCATCTTGAAAACTATAAAAAGGAATTTCTTCCAAAGAAACCGTTTTGACTTTTGGAGTAAACTTTCTCAAGGAAAAAAGACAAGTGTTTATACAAACTTTATATACCCATGTCGCTTCAGATCTACCATGTCGAAAATTACGATACCCTTTGAACAACGAAATCAGTATTTCCTGTCGCAGATCCTCAAATGGCACTTCGCTCGAAGCATAGAAGAAACAGACACTGAAAATTATCTTTTCGTGTCGTCCGACCATGTCGGTGAAAGATTTATTATAGTCAGAATAACTCATCATCCGTCTCTCTTTACAAAGTTAGTTGCATTTTGACCAGAATAGTTCCCTCCCATGCTGAAAAATTAGAAAAAAGAATCGAATTAAATAAAACTGAATATTCTTTTTTCTTTATCCCATTTCCCATTTTATCGCAATGAGTACAGTTTGGAACGCTTAAAAAACTTTCTCTGTTACTTTTATTTTAAAATCGCTATTGGATAATAAGAGTTTTTTAATTATTTTTGTAAACAATACGCATTAATCTGAACTTATATGGCATATTTCAGTCTGAGCATATACAGTATTTCCATAAACAAGCGCAATAAGCCGGAGGAACATGAATTCCTTGATTGCTTCGATGAGGGGAAGAGTTTAATGGATATGATAGACAATCTTTTTAAAGGTTGGCATAAGGGACGTCATATCTCCGAGATTTTCCCGGTGGGTAGCCATGATGTCGGAAGAAAGCATTTGCTTATGAGAATTGCAAATAGACAGAGTGAAGCAATCCTTTTGTGATGAATGCCCATTATGACATAAAATATCAGTGGAGCAAATTGTCGGGGTGGCGTAAGAAATTTATGTTTTTGTATTTTTAGCTTGTACTGCAAAATTAGCACATGCCCGGGCGGAAATCATGGCCGCCGACATTAAAACAGTTTAAAACATTCATTCGATGTATCAATTCCTCCTTTCGCATTTCACGTGCCAGACAAATCCTCAGGGTCCGGGAGATCGAACTGTTCCAAAACCCATGCCCTTGGCATCAGAGGCATTATGAATGCAGACTGATTGTAGTAGCGTTGACTTCCCATATTAGCAACGGAATCCACTTCATATTGTTCGCGTTTTTTGGGAATACGTCACCTAACGCCACCGGGTAAGGCAGATGCTTCTCACTGTGACCTTGGGGATAGTGCCGTGGGATATTCCCATATGGTGGGAGTGGTTGGAGTTGAGGTTTGGACATCTTCATTGTTTCCCGGTCTGACCGCAGGGGGGGATGGCACTTTTTGTCAGAAGGTTCGCGCTTTGGGTTAATATCCCTTATATATCTCAGATAGGGGGGGTACTTTTTTTTTACAAAATCTTGCACTTTTCTCGATTTTATTTGTTAACTTTGCGGTGTTTTTTTACTTTTAGGCAATTAACCAACTTTTGTTTAACCTTCAAACCTTACTAATTACCATCCAAAATGAAGAGAGGATTAATCCCAATCGCCTTGGGAATGCTCGCCGTGATGCCGGTCTATGCCGACGGCGATCAGGCGACGGTCACCTCGACGCCCTCGCCGATTGTATCGACCAAGGCTTTCGAAGTGAAAATCCAGACCTCCGATTTCGGACCAGACGTGTATTGCTACACCTGGGCAATCATCGGAGGCACTGAAAAAGAGGCCACTAACTGGGCCGGAAGCATCAACCCGAAGTTCAAAATGCAGGGCAGCGGCGGCACATACACCCTGAAAGTCGCTGACATCCAGGCCTTCTACAACCTTATGGACAGCGAACTCGAACAGCTCACGCGTCTTGGATTCATCGCCCGTACCTCCGACGGCCGTCAGACAGCCAACTGCTTCGCCGAGGTGGTGCAGGGGCGCCGCAACGCCTATTCGGGCGGCGAAGGCACCCAGGAGTCGCCATTTATCCTCACCACCGCCGATGACCTCGCCGCGCTCGCAGCCACACCCGCCGACTGGGAGTCAGACGTATGGATGCGCCTCGACGCGGACATCGCCCTCTCCTCATTCGCCGGAATCGGATCGAAAGGCAGCCCCTTCAAGGGCCACTTCGACGGCAACGGCCACGTCGTGAAGGGAGCCGTGATCTCAGGCGCCACGCTCGGCGGCGCCACAGGCTTCTTCAACGCCATCGACGGCGCCACAATCACCCGCCTCGGCCTCACCGGCGCCGAAGTCTCCGGCGTAACATTCACCGGCGCGCTCGTCGGCTACGCCGCCTCCGGCTCGATAAGCCGTTGCTTCACCGCCGGAAAAGTTTCTGCCACGTCGATTTGCGTCGGCGGTCTGGTAGGCGAGAACCACGCCTCGATCTCCGACTGCTACTCGACCGCCACCGTCACCAACGTCACCGACTACGTGGCCGGGGGCCTCGTGGGCAAGAACAAAGGCACCGTGGCCAACTGCTATGCCTCGGGCAAAGTCGCGGCCTACAACTACGCCGGCGGACTCGTCGGCGCCAACTACGGCAACGTGGCAACCTCAACCAGCTTCAACCCGCAGGTGAACATCAGCACCGGCAACTACGCCGGCCGCTTCGGCGGCAACGACAACCCTCGGAATTCCACCACGATGGTGCTGGGCTGGGCCGCCATGAAAATGGACCCCACCGCCACGCACGGCCACAACGCCGACGGCCACTCGTATAGGTTCATCGACAAAGCCACCTACGCCGACGTGCTCGGTTGGGACTTCGACTCCGTCTGGGAGTGGAAAGTCGAAGGCCAGCACCAGTATCCCGTGCTGGCCGGCCTCGCCGGACAGACCGACCCTGGCCACAGCTCATTCTATGAAACCGTGACCGGCATCGACATCATCGACACCGAGAGCAACGCGCTCAGCGTCTTCCCCAATCCGGTGGGCGACATCCTGCATGTGGCCTCAGCCAAGGGAATGACACGCATCGGTCTCTTCAATCTCAACGGTGTCACCGCCGGCATCGCCGAGCCCCGGGGAGCGGCCGACGCCGAAATCGACTGCTCAAGCCTCGAGAGCGGCATGTATCTGCTCGACGTCGCATTCTCCGACGGCTCGCACGCCGTCAAGAAAATCATCAAGAAATAACCGGTCTCCTTTTTAGAATCCACAGCAATGAATTTCCATAATATATCGCGCAGGCTCGGCGCTGCCCTGTCGGCTCTGCTGCTGGCAGGCACGCTGTCGGCCGCCGCAGCCGTCAATTCAGGCAACCCCGCCCTATCCGACCTCGAGATCAGGGCCAACGGCGTCAACCTCATCAACTTCGACCCGTCCACGACATCATATTCGATTGAGGTCGAGGACGTCTCGATGATCACCCTCTCGGCCGCCCCTCAGGCCTCGGACGCCACCGTCGACATCACCGTCAACGGCCGGGCATACGACAACCACTCGCTCTCCTCGCTCGACGGCGGCGAGAACGTAATCGTCTACACCGTGAAGTCGGCCGGCTCCGAACGCGCCTACACTATCAACGTCAAGACACCCCTCGTGGTGCGCTCGGAGCATTTCAGCTGGAAGAACGCCACGATTTACTTCGTCATCACCGACCGCTTCTACAACGGCGACACCTCCAACGACAATAGCTACCACCGCCAGCGCGGCGGCAATCTCCCCGACTACGCCACATTCCACGGCGGCGACATCAAGGGTCTGACACAGAAGCTCGACTACCTCGACAAACTCGGCGTCAACGCCATCTGGATCACCGCCCCCTACGAGCAGATGCACGGCTGGACGGGCGGCAAGAACGACCAGTTCCCCCACTATGCCTTCCATGGATACTATGCCCTCGACTGGACATACATAGACCGCAACATGGGCACCGTCGAGGAGTTCCGCGAGTTCGTCACCGAGGCCCATAGGCGCGGCATACGCGTGGTGATGGACATCGTACTCAACCACACCGGCTACTGCACCCTCGACGACTGCGTCGATTATGACTTCGGCAACTTCAACGGCACGCCCACGGCCGGCTGGATGCCCTCGAGCGGCAAATACACCATGTGGAGCACTGACAACGCCGTGTCGTTCAACGCCGACAGCCAGGGCAAGTGGGGCAACTGGTGGACGCAGTGGGTACGCGCTTTCGGCGACCGCAGCTGGGCCTCCGCAGCCGGCTTCGCCAAGGATGGCGGCGACAACTACACCCAGAGCCTTGCGGGACTCCCCGACGTGGTGACCGAGAAGACGGCGTCGGTTGCAATCCCTCCATTCCTGAAGATGAAATGGCAACAGGAGAACAGCGGCGACTATCTCGACTACCGCCTACCCAACCTTGACTCATGGCGCTGCGACAACGCCGGCTCGCCCGCCGACTACATCATCCACTGGCTCGCCGGATGGGTCGAGGAGTTCGGCATCGACGGCTTCCGCTGCGACACGGCCAAGCACCTCGAGCTCTCCCGCTGGAAGCAGCTCAAGGAGGCCTGCAACGCGGCCCTGACCGCATGGCGCAACAGCTCGCGCGCCGACAGCTACGCAAAGGGCTGGACCGACGCCTTCTGGATGACGGGCGAGTGCTTCGGTTGGGAGCACGGCGACACGGGATATTTCACCCAAGGCGGCTTCGACTCGATGATCAACTTCGCCTTCAATTCGCAGGAGGGCAGCACCGGACGCACGCCGAGCACCGGCGACTGGGAATATTACTCCAACTTCTGCAACGGCTCTAACGGCCGGCAGGTGCTCAACTACGTCAGCTCGCACGACACGGGCCTCCACCGCCCCGGCGACCAGAAGAAGGTGGCCACGATGCTGCTGCTCTGCCCCGGCGGCGCGCAGATCTATTATGGCGACGAGACCTCGCGCCCGATGATGAGCGGCTGCGGCGACCAGTCGATGGCCACGCGCTCCGACTTCAACTGGGATGCCGTCGACAACGCCGACAATCTCCACTGGCAGAAGATCGGCCAGTTCCGCCGCCGCAATCCCGCCGTGGGCGGAGGCCGGCAGACCAACCTTGGCGGCGACACGTACGCCCGCACGTTCACCGACGGCGACTATTCGAACGCCGTAGTAATCAAGCTTAACACCCAGGCCGGACGGAGCTACACGGTGAACGTCGGCTCGGCATTCGCCGAGGGCGCCAAGGTGATGGACGGCTATAACACTCAGAACTCGGCCACCGTCTCCGCCGGCAAGGTGACGATGACGGCCTCCGGACCCGTGCTGCTCATCGAGCCTTTCGGCCAGATCGGCCAGATCACTCCGCCGACTCCGCCGACTCCCCAGGCACCGACCGTCACGGCCGACCCTGCTTCGGGCGCGACTTTCAGCTCGACGCTCACTGTGAAGCTCACCAACAGCGACGGCAGCCAGATCCGCTATTCGCTCGACGGCCCGGCCACAGCCTCGTCGGCGCTCTACACGGCTCCCATCACGCTCGACAAGACGACGACCGTCCACACCTACACGGCCAACGCCAACGGCCACCGCAACCAGAGCTTCACCTACACGAAGACCGACACGCCACCGGTTCCGCCGGTGCCCGACAACACCATCTATTTCGACAACTCGTCGGCCAACTGGAGCACGGTCAAGGTGCACTACTGGGGCGGCACAGAGGCCTCCTCATGGCCCGGGAAGGACATGCAGCCCGTCGGTAACAATGTCTTTTCATTCACCTGCCCGGAGGGTACGACCGGCCTTGTGTTCAACAACGGCAACGGCGCCCAGACCACTGACTTAAACTTCGTTTCCGGACACATCTACAACAGAGAGGGCGATCAGGGCGAATACTGATCTCCCCACATCCCGAACTCACTTAGCATAATGCCAGGGGCCGTCACGACACGGCCCCTGGCATTAATCTTCCCATTGTCATCGACGCAGGATAACTCAATATGGAGTCAGGAAAGCAGGAGGGAGGAGAGGAGAGGGTAGAAATCTTCCTCGGAGTCGCGGCCGAGCCACAGCGCGGTGTCGCTGATGCGCGGCGAAGTTGTGCGGAGGCCTTGGCGGCTTAGTCGAGGGTTTGGTCGCCACCGCCGGAGACAACCGCAACCTTTCCCGAAAGGTCGAAAAGAGAGTTTATATCTATTTCTGTATATTGTTTATATATAATTCTGTACGCAAAACGCGGGAAAGATGTTCACCGTGATATAAAATCAATAAGCGGAAAAGTGTTTGGAAAAATGATTATATTTTCTTAACTTTGCGAAATAAACATTTAAACTTCCAAGACCATGAAATGCAATGTGCTTCGCGCGTTCCTCTGCGGACTGTCAATGATTTGCGTGTCGCTTGCCGCGGCCGCCGACCCGATACTGATTGACGGTATCTATTACGAACTCTACGATAGCGATCGCCACGCCAAAGTGACCCACGGCGAGGAGGAATATGAAGGAACTTACGTCATTCCGGAGACTGTAAGCTACAATGGCACGGACTATACCGTCACCACCATAGGCCGACGGGCTTTCTACGACAACAACTATGTCACATCGATCCGTCTGCCCGAGACGATTGTCAAAGTCGAGGACGAGGCTTTCGGCTGGTGCAGAGGACTGAAGGAAATGAATATTCCCGCCGGCATACTTGAGGTGGGAAAGGGCTCGTTCGCTTACGTGAAAATGCCGGAGGTGAAGATTCCGGAGGCTATAACGGACATTCCCGAGCGGGCGTTCATGGGACTGGGAGCCAAGAAAATCACTCTGCCGTCCAAGCTGAAGACCATACGCAAGCAGGGATGTTACGGATGGTCGGAAATAGAGGAGATTTCTCTTCCCGAGACACTCGAGGACGTCTACAGCGAAGGGCTCTCGGGCATGAGCAAGATCAAGAAGCTACATCTCCCCTCGAAAATCTACATCGGCCGCGACGATTACTCTCGCTACGTGACGGGGCATCTCGGAGGCACCTTTCTGGAAGAAATAACGGTGGATCCCGCCAATCCGTATTACACTTCCTATAAAGGCGTTCTTTTCAACAAGGACCTCAGCGAAGCGCTCAATTTCCCGAACCGTTATCCCCACAAGGCATTCGTCTTTCCGGACGAATGCTATTCGTTCCGCGAAAGTTGCGGGGGCAACGAGACGGTGGAACATCTTACGCTTCCGAATGTCAGAGGCGAAATAATGTCGGGAACACAATTCAAGGCACTCAAGTCGATACATTTCGGAGCCGGCGCCCGCATCCGGGCCGAATATGTCAACTACAGCTTCTATGTGCCCCAGATCGTGATGTCTGATTTTCTGGAAACCATAACTGTTGACCCGGCAAACGAACAGATGACCGTCGTCGACGGGGTGCTGTACGACAAGAGTTGCTACAGGCTATACCGCTATCCGGCCAATTTGCCCGGGAGCACCTTCGTCCTTCCGGAAAGCGTGAAGGTGCTCGGCCTCTATTCGATGAGGTATCTGAAGAATCTCCGCAACTTCATCATAGCCCACGACGGTGTACGCGCCGAAAAATACGCTCTGTGGTCGAAGTCGTTCCGGGTACTTGACATTCAGGGTCTTGAATCCAGCGACGAGGCCCTGTCTCTCGGTACGGACAAATTTCCCGCGCCGGCGGAGGATGAATGGATGACCGTGTATATCAGCGACAATCTTTCGATGAGCAAGTCATCGACGCTACTTGTGTCGAACTGCACGGCTCTCAACGTGGTGTGCACCTCGGTGCCTTACTGCCGAGACGAGTACAGCATCTCCTATTCGCCCGAGCGCAACCCCGACGTGAAGCTCTACGTGCCCCTCGGAATGAAGGAGGAGTTTGAAAACGCCACGGGATGGGAGAAGTTCGCGGGCAAAATCTACGAGAAGGATTTCTCTGGTATCACGGCTGCAAAGGGCCCTGACAGCCTGAAAATAACGGTGGACGGCGGTGTCGTGCGCGTTGACGGCCTCAGCGGACAGACGACCGTGGATGTGTTCGACATGCAGGGGCGCCTGATTGCATCCGAGAGAGGGTCGGAGACCCTGGAGTTCGCCTGTCCGCCCGGCAATTACATCGTCAAAGCAGGCGCAGCGGCTTGTAAAATAAATATAAAATAAGTTCGTCCGCGGGCTAATCCGGGGATTTATGAGTAACTTTGTCATAGAAAAACAAAGTGGTTTACTATGTCGATTTTTCGAGTTATACTGTGCATAATTTTTCCACCGCTGGCGGTTCTTGACCGTGGATGCGGGAGTGTGATACTCGTGTTTCTGCTGACTCTCTGCGGCTGGGTTCCGGGGGTTATCGGCGCGATACTGCTGAACCGGCAATGAGGGGGCTTCTGATTCTTCTGATGGCTGTTCTGCCTCTGGCGGCGTGGGGGAGCAATCCTATGGAGACGCGCTTCCACAACGAGGCGACGGACACGGCGCGGCTCAACTCTCTGCTCGTCGAGGGAGAGCGGACGCTGGGTCCGGGAGCGGACGCGGGGACGCGGGTGGCCTTTTTCGCCAGGAAATTTCTGGGGACGCCCTATGTGGCGCACACTCTGGAGGCTCCGGAGGGCGAGGGGGAGGCTCTGACGGTGAATCTGGACGAGCTGGACTGCACGACTTTCGCGGAGACGGCTGCGGCGCTTGCGGTGACTCTTGGGGAGGGGCGGACGTCGTGGCGCGACTTTCTGTACAATCTGCGTCGGATGCGCTACCGCAACGGGGAGGTTAACGGCTATGCCTCGCGTCTGCACTACATAGCGGACTGGGGGACGGACAACATCCACAAGGGGACTCTGACGGACGCGACTCTGCTGATGCCACGGAACGCATGGATTGTGCGGTCGATAGACTACATGACGCGGCACCGCGAGGCCTATCCGGCCTTGGCGGACTCGGCGCAGTACGAGCGCATGCGTAAAATCGAATACGGCTACCGCAACCACCGTTTCCCGTATCTTCGGACGGGCGACCTGTCGGACAAGAAGATACTCGGGGCGCTGCGGGAGGGGGACATTCTCGCTTTCGTGTCGGGGATGAAGGACCTGGACGTGACGCACATGGGCATTCTTGTCCGCGAGGGAGGGGAATGGCACGTGTTGCACGCCTCGCAGTCAGCGGGGAAGGTCGTTGTCTCTGAGCTGCCGCTGAAGGACTTCCTGAAGCGGAACCGCCAGTGG
>ERZ779802.424-NODE-424-length-16285-cov-3.886815_pt1 | contig 16285 bp, 11 predicted proteins | sample MGYA00511252_ERZ779802 | MGnify/ENA primary metagenome ERZ779802 (study PRJEB29588, sample SAMEA2153887) | human gut metagenome | biome: human gut; feature: human-associated habitat; material: faeces | place: Denmark | collected 2008/2010 ... | reverse complement strand
CGGCTCGCGGTCGTTCGAGACCGTCTACCGCTTCACGCTCGAAGCCGTGGAGTATCTCTTCCGGCAGGGCTGCCATCTGGTGATTCTTGCCTGCAACACGGCTTCGTCGAAGGCCCTGCGGAGCATCCAGCAGCGCGACCTCCCGGAGCTCGACCCGGAGCGGCGTGTGCTGGGGGTAATCCGGCCCACAGTCGAGGCCGTGGGCTCTCATTCCCGGCGCGGACATATCGGGCTTGTGGGGACTCCCGGAACCGTCGCATCGCAGTCGTACGACATCGAAATAGCCAAATCATACCCTGAGTTCACCCTCAGCTCGCAGGCCTGCAAGCTCTGGGCAGCAATCGTGGAGGCCAAGGAGGCGGAGGGCGACGGCGCCGACTGGTTCGTGAAACACGACCTTGACGCGCTCATGTCCAAGGACCCGGAGATTGACACGCTCATTCTCGGATGCACGCATTACCCCCTGCTGGAGAAGAAGATACGCAAACATTTACCCGAGAGCGTGAACATACTCAAGCAGGGCGAAGTGGTGGCCGCATCGCTGGTCGACTACCTCAGGAGACATCCCGGGATGGACGCAAAAATCACCCGCGGCGCCCACACGCGCTACCTCACGACCGAGGAAGCCTCGAGCTTCTCGGAACTCGCCACGATGTTCATGGGACACCCCGTCGAGGCGGAAAAAATCGAACTCTGATACCATGGCACAGATCGACTCCATCACCAAAGGCCCGAGTGGCCGACGGGAGAGCAACTTCGAGCTTCTCAGGATGCTCGCCATGTTCTTCGTGCTCGTGGTCCACGCCGATTTCGCGGCGCTCACTGTGCCGACCTCGGCGGACGTAGCTTCCGCACCTGCCGGGACCGCTGCGAGAATCTTCTTCGAGATGGCGGCGATAGCGGGAGTGAACATCTTCGTGCTCATCTCCGGGTGGTTCGGCATCCGGGCGACACTGAAAGGCTTCATGAAATTCCTCTTTCAGGTGCTTTTCTACGCCGTGACAATCTACCTTCTCTTCGTGGCCATAGGCATAGCGCCATTCAGCTGGGAGCCCATATATCAGAGCTGTATTCTGGAATGGACTGAAAACCAATGGTTCATACCAAGTTACATTCTGCTCTTCCTCTTCGCTCCGGTGCTCAACGCCTTCACGGAGAAGGCCTCGGGGCGGCAACTCGGGTGGATTATAGCTGGATTCTACCTTGTCCAGACGGCGCTTACCCTGATCGGCAAGCCAGCACAGTTCAACGAAGGCTACAGCTTCCTTTCGTTCTCGGGACTCTATCTCTTCGCCCGCTGGCTGAGGCTCCACGGCAGGGCCGTCAACCGGCTGCCGGTAGGCTGGGGCCTCGTCATCGGCACGATACTTGTGGAGACCGTCGCCGACTACTTCGTAATCAAGGAAGGCATCAACGGGGTGACGACCTGGCTGCTGAGCTATTCGAGCCCGCTCGTGGTCCTGGAGAGCTTCGGCTTCCTTATCCTGTTCGCCAACATCCGTAAGTTCTCGAACAGCGTGATCAACTGGATCAGCGGAGGCTGCTTCGCCGTCTACCTCATCCACTTCAACAAATGGGTATTCATCCACTTCAAAGACGCCGTAAAGGCCATTTACGCCCCCCTCGACGGCGTGCCGGCAATACTTGCCATCGGCGCCTTCCTCGCGGCCGTATTCCTCGGCTGCGTCCTCGTCGACAAGTTGGTGCGGGAACCCGCGTGGAAAGCCGTCGAGAGAACCGTCAGGAAATCCGGGAGCTCACGGCGTAACGGGGACGGCGCTTGACCTCCATAAATATTTTGCCGACATACTCCCCCACAATGCCTATTGCAATAAGAATCAGGCTACCGAGAAACCACACCGAAAGCATCAGGGAAGTCCAGCCCGGGACTGTGTCATTGCGACCGAAGTATGAGACCAAAACGTAAAGCGACACCACGAGAGTAAGGAAGAGAATTGCCAGTCCGAGATAGAAAATCCACTGCATCGGCTTGACGGAGAATGAAGTGATGCCGTCAACGGACAAAGCGAGCATCTTTGAAAAGGGATATTTAGATTCTCCGGCAATTCTGGGTGTGCGGTCATAATACACCTTAGCTGTTTCGAGCCCGATAAGCGGTACAATTCCGCGGAGGAATATGTTTGTCTCGGAGTATCGGCTAAGAATCTCCAGAGCCCTTCGGCTCATAAGACGATAATCCGCGTGATCGTACACCGTGTCGAGGCCCATCAGCTTCTGGAATGAGTAGAAGACATGGGCAGTGAAGCGTTTAAAAAACGAGTCCGATTTTCTGGACTTACGCACGCCATATACGATTTCCTTCCCACGTCTGTACTCCGCTACCATTTTACCTATAACCTGCGGGTCGTCCTGAAGATCGGCGTCTATCGACACGGCGCAATCGCATTTATCAATAACTTCGTCGAGACCTGCCAGAAGCGCGAACTGATGTCCGGAATTATGGGCAAGGGAGATTCCCCTGATACGCGGGTCAGATTCATGTAGACCGGAGATAATACGCCAGGTATCATCCTGACTGCCATCGTCGACACATAGGATGAAACTGTCCGGGGCAATCTCATGTACGACTGTCAGAGAATCAAGAATACCAAGAAGAACCGACGAGGAAAGCGGGAGGGCCTCCGCTTCGTTGTAGCAGGGAACGACAATTGCGAGGCACGGAGGAGGCAGAAGTCCGGGGGTATCCATATCCAATCAATACTTCTTTATTATACGACGAATAAGCAGCCGGGCTCTTGCAGCTGACTTGCGATAGAGCGATGAACTGATAGAAAGACGAGTGTGGACGGCCAGCCTGAGCCCGAGCATTCTTTTCAAAGAAGCGAAGGAAAGAAGAGAACGGTTCTCGGGAATTGCCTGACAGATGACATCCGCAGGGTATCCGCTTTCGATGAGGAAGCTGAGGGTGCGAAGATAATGCACGAGAGCGGCCTCGTGATATTCTGGTGCAGGCTCCAGATAATCCACACTCCACCGCAGGGCCTTCACCATGCTCGCCACGCGCTCGTCTGACATCCTTTTGTGAGTCACCGAACTGTCGTTAAGGAAATACACCATCGACGGCTTGCGGAGGAGCGCTGTCTTTCTCACATTGCTAATCAACTGAATCAGCAGCATACGGTCCTCTGAGAAGGTCTGGTGCATGAAAGTCTCGTAGTTCTTTCCGTCGAAGAGGTCGCGCCTGTAGAGAATGGACCAAAGAGTATTGGATTTTCCGGAAGCAATGAACATGCGGAAAGAATCGGGCGTGTCGTCGGTAAGTGTTGCGGTCTTAGAGGAGTAGGTCCGAAGACCATTGGAGCGCTCAATCAGGTAATCAGATACTACCACGTCGGCGTCCGCAGCCACACCCGCATTGTACAAATCGCGAAGGGCGTCGGGCAGAAGATAGTCGTCAGCATCGAGGAAGAAGAAATACTCACCCAGGGCGGCCTCATATGCGGACTTTCTTGCCATCATCGAGCCCTCGTTGCAGGGCTTGTCGATAACCTTCACCCGTGGGTCTTTATCGGCATAGCCTTTAAGTATTTCCACCGATGAATCGGTAGAAGCATCGTTTACACAGAGGACTTCGAGGTCGTCTATTGACTGCGTAAGCGCGGAGTCAAGCGCCCGCGCGAGATATTTCTCCGCGTTATAAACGGGTATAAGGACTGAGACTTTAGGTCGGGGGACAGCCATATGTATATTTATTTTAGTTACATCCGTCATTAATTTGTCCGGAGCAAAGACTCATAAATCCCAGTCAGCTGCTTCACTATTTTTTCACGGCTGAAGTCATTGGCATGCAATGCCGAATTCTCGCCCATTATGCGGCGCTCCTCCGGGTTGCGGACCATGCGAAGCATGGCTTCGGCTATCTGTCCGACATTGTCCGGCTCCACGATCAGGCCGTTGTAGCCGTCAGTCACAAGATCGGGAATACCACCCACGCCCGTAACAATGGCCGGAAGCCTGTAACCCATAGCTTCAAGAGTGGATATTCCGAAAGACTCGAATCTGGACGGCATGATGTAGACATCACTTTCTCGTAAAAGCCTGTCTTTCTCTTCAAGGCCAACCCATCCGCAGTATTCCACATATTCCTCAAGATGCTTGTCCTTTATTTCTTTCTTGAGCCTGTCTATTTCACCGAGCCCACCAATCTTCAGTTTTATTTTCTTCCTCCTCAGTTCCTCTGAGCCGGCTATAGCATCGAGCACAGGGAAAATGCCTTTTACATCCCCCACAAGACCGAGAAACAGAAAGCGGACACCCTCGTCCGTCATATTTCTGGGCCCCGGATTTTCCACGACCGGAGTCGGCAGGACGTTATGAAGGAGCATGACCTTGTCATTGAGGTCTCTGTCTTTGAGCATATTGACGAAGTAGTTCGAGACGGTGGCCATAGCGTCGCATTTCCGGCATATGTACCTGACGTATTTTTTTCCGTCGCCGTAAAAAGCCTCGAATTTACCACTGTGCATATGAAGAATCACCTTTTTACCCATGAGCTTGAAAAGGAGTACAAAGAGGCTGCTGCGATAGAAGTCGGAGCCTGTCGCCGCATGGACGTGGACAATTCTGAATTTTTTGCCTATGTACCTGAAGGACTCGAAGAAAGCGGTGATTGGTAGGACGTATTTCGTCCAACCCTTGCGCTGTACCATCACGAAATTGAAGGGCTTCATCATCTTGGCCATTTCGCCGATGACGGATGCCATTCCGCCCCGGCTTTCGGGGGAAATCCCGACTGTGACTATGCGGGAACATATCTCCTCGGGCACGGTGTCGGGATTTTGTGACTGAGTATTCTTCATTTTCCGATTTGAGATTGCTAAATAAATCATATTGGGGGCGCTCAGCGCCTGAAATCAGCGGGATTTGGATTCGCGGGCCAGTCTTTCGGGGACAATTCCGCGGGTAGTCAGAGAGTCGAGGAGGCGGGAGGTGAACAAGGAAGCCCCGCGATCGTTGAGATGCGAGGGGTCGGCGAAGAGGGAGTCTTGTCCGACGAATGCGGGGCTGTCGGAGAGGTCTATAACGGGTACGTCGGGGCCGACGATGCCACGCAACTCTGCCATACGGAAATCCATTCCGTCGAAGTAGTAAGGCGAGATGACGAAGACGAGGCTGATTCCTTCCCGGCGGCAGATGTCGGCGAAACGGCGGAGGTAGCGGACCTTGACGGAGTCGACTCTGTCGGTTCCTACGACGTCAGCGGGACGCGGGAAACGGGTTGTAATGGAGCCATACAGTGGCTTATATCCACTCAGAACGACCTGACGCGGATTAACGAAGTCGCTGAGAACTTGTATGAAGGTGGAATTGTAACGATACAGATAAGACTTCAGTTTTATATTCTCATATTTGTCGATGTCACTGATGATAGAATCCATACCGGAAATCCCTGCAAAAGGGCGCATCCTTTGTATAGCCCGGTTTAGGTCGGAGATGTCGGCGAGGTCGAACTTGGGGAAGTAGTCGTATACGATAAGCGCCGGGCGATGGCCTCGGGCAAGCATGTTGTTGAGCTGCATGGAGGCCAGCATGATGCCATTTGCGTCGGTTCCGGCATTATAGACCGTCATCTCGAGGGAATCGGCAAGAATCTGCGGGACGTAGTGGTGGTTGGCACGGGATGAGCCCATTACGACTACGGAGTCGTCAAGGCAGTTGCTGATATAATAGTGATTCCGGGTGTCTCCGCCTCTTGCCCGTGAGACGGCATGGTCCATGACGGCACCGAAGGCTCGGTCGAGGGCGAAAAGAGCGAGCACTATGCCAAGGACAATCAGGAGGAAGCGGAGCAGGGACTTCATATCCGGGAGTTTAAAAATTGACATAGATGAACTGTCCTGAATCGAGGACACCGACAGTGAGGATAATGAACACAAGGGCTATCACGGAGACTATCCGAACCCAAAGCCTGCGGTTGCGCAGGAGGCTGACTTCCAGGGCATACTCCATGACAATCTCGGAAGCGAAGAGCGAGACAATGGCAAACAAGAGAAGGACGAGACCGGTGTTCGAGACGGGAATGGCCTCGCCGGGGGCGAAAGTGAGGATGCGCCCCACTACCCCGCAGGCGTCCTTGAGGGACGGAAGGCGGAAGAAAATCCAGGCGAAGTTTACGATGAGGAAAGTAAGGAGAATCCGGAGGGGCACAATCCACTTTCCGGCAGGCTTGGCTCCCCATCCGAAGAAGCGCTCGACGGCCTGAACTACGCCGTGAATAAATCCCCAGACAATGAATGTGAGATTTGCTCCATGCCAGATGCCGCTGACCGTGAATGTGGCAAGGATGTTGAGGTATGTGCGGGACTTTCCCTTTCGGTTGCCGCCGAGAGGGAAGTAAATGTTTTCGCGAAGCCAGCGGGTGAGTGAGATGTGCCAGCGGCGCCAGAAGTCGGTGACGGAATGTGCGAGATACGGGCGCTGAAAGTTGTTGATAAGATCGAAGCCGAAGAGTTTTCCGACGCCTATGGCAATTAGGGAATATCCTGCGAAGTCGCCGTAAATCTGCAAAGAATAGAACACGGACGCGAGAAAACATGAGGTGCCGGAGAAGGCTTCCCAATTGTCGTAGACGGGGTTGACAAAGGTTGGGGGGGGGTCCGCGACGACGGCCTTGAGGAAGTAGCCCCAGAGCATGAGGCGGGCGCCTTCGGTGAGGTTATATACAGAGAAATACTTGCGTTCCTTAATCTGGGGGAGGAGTTCGTCAGCTTTGCTGATCGGACCGGATGCAATCTGCGGGAAGAAACCGACGAAAAGGGTATAGAAGAGGAAATTGCGCTCAGCGGGAATCTGGCGGCGATAGACCTCAAGCATGTAGCCAAGGGCCTGGAATGTGAAAAAAGATATTCCGAGCGGTACGACGAAGGAGAAACGAGGGGGCTCCCAGACAAAACCAGCGAGAGCAAGGATGTCGGCAAAAGTTGAATTGAGGAAGTTGGTATACTTGAAGACGACGAGAGGGGCGGCCGCGAGGAGGACGGCAATGAAGCCGAGTGTCCACCGGCGGCGTAAAGTCGAGGCATATCTCTCGCACCCGTCGAAGAGACGTGCGGCGAGATAGGTTATGACTGTTATTGCGAATAGGAAAAGAGCACCCGAGGGCTGCTCATAGAGGAAAAATCCATAAGAGATTGCCGTAAGGAAAGCCGCGGAAACAACATTGACCCTCCGCGAGTGTCTGCATAGCAACATCACCGCCACGTAGAGGAACAATACGAGCGGTATTACGCAGAGAAAGGCGAAGGAATTGAGAATCATTGCTTTGAGAATCCGTTTAAACTTTTCACAAAAGTCCGGGACACCTCCTCCTGCAGACTCTTTTTCGGCGAATAGAGTCTGATAGCCAAATTAAGATAAAAGAATAACAAGGTGAAATAGAAATAAATCAAAGCCTCGTTGTAGAGCAGCATTAGAAAAACACAAATAGAAATAAAAGTTGTCATCCTCTTAGTCTGTGGAGACGGATTCTTCTTTATACCGGAGTATAGATAGATTCCGACAGTAACAAAGAACCAAATCAAACCGACAACACCGAGTTCAACCCAAACTGTATAAAACATAGGTCTTGTACCCACAAGCATCCATCTGTTTCGGCGAGCGAACTCACTCATGCCGGCCACTGAACCACCGTTAAACGTACTGAGGCCTGCTCCGAAAGCCAGACCGCCACCCGATTTCTTAAGTTCAGGCGCGGTAAGCGGAATTTTGGCGAATCGCTGAATGTCGACTACCCAATATTGGTTGTCTTCATACATCGTATCATCAAAATCGTCGTCCTGAAGCATCTGAGCAACTTCAATGACTTCGTCCATGTCTGAACCAAATAGATAATCGGTGACATAATTGGAGGCGAGCACAAGTTCGGGATCAACACCAGTAGCCACAATATATGTATATATCAGGCCAGCTCCTATCGCTATAGAAAGAGGAATGATATAGACGAGCTTAAGAAGCAAGGTCCGTGTCGGTTTGTAGAGAAGCAGGAAATAGAGTAGGAACAATATAAAGCTGATCTTAGTTTCATTAAAGAAAGTCGGGAACAAGAGCAATACATTCCCGGCGTTTCTTTTCAAGCTCCCAAGATAGTCTGAAAAGTCCCAGTTCTGTATGACAAGATAATAGGACACCAGATAAATAAGCATAGATACCATTCCTGAGGCACCATAGCCCATTGAACCTCCACCGGCATCATTCGCACCATATCTGAAGAACTGCCACATCACGCAAAAAGCCTGAATATAAAGCCATATCTGCAGCTGTCGGTCAAACTTAGCCTTAAATTCCAGGGCATTCGGTCCGGAGAGAAAGAAATAAAGGATTGGAACGGCAAAAAGAAGACCGGCATAATTTCTGAAGCCATTTAGATAAATCATCGGGGAGAGATGATTCATCAAGAATGTGGAAGTCAGGCTGATAACCATAAACGCCCCGAATATACACCATTCTCTTTTTGTTCTCATCAACATAAATCCGAGCACAATAAAAGCGAACACAAGGAGCATGTCAAGGTTTCTGCGAAAGATGGCCGAAAGAGGCGTGAATTCCTCAATGACAAAATGCGAGCACATCGTTACCCAGAAGAGGATAACGAAGAAGCGATAATAGAAATTATACTTGTTTATCATCGAAGATTTCAGAATTTAAACGCGTTTCCTCCGAAGTCAGGCCCGGAGGAAACGCGTTATTTGGCTTTTGGGGATTATTTGCTGTGCTTGTCGCTGCCATCCACGCCGTAGCCGTAGCCTTTCTTGGCGGTTGTGCCGTTGACGACGAGAGACAGGCGGTTGAGGCGCTTGGAGTCGTAGACCTCGTTGATGAAGCTGATATCGCGAGTTGTTGTGTAGTTGGCGCGGCAGACGTATACCGTGGCATTTACGAAGCGGTTGAGAGCGAATGTGTCGCTGACCATACCGACGGGCGCGGAATCGATGACGATGTAATCGTAAATTCCACGTGCGGCGGCAAAGAACTCCTCGAGGCGGTGAGAAGCGAGGAGTTCGCCGGGATTGGGGGGCACAGGGCCGGCGCAGATAATGTCAAGGTCCTTAATCTCGGCGGAATGCACGATGATGCTGTCGATTGTCACATCGGAAGATGCAAGGTACTGGGTGAGGCCGAGGGGGGGATTGATGCCGAGGTAGGAAGCAAGGCGGGGCTTGCGTATGTCGAGGCCGACGAGGAGTACCTTCTTGCCGAGGATGGCGAGAGAAGCCGCGAGGTTCACGGAAACGAAGCTCTTGCCCTCGCCGGAGTTGGTGGACGTGACGAGAATGACTTTCTCGTCTCGGTTGTTGAGGACGAACTGGAGGTTCGAGCGGAGGAGGCGGAAGAGCTCGGAAGTGGAAGAAGTGTCGCCCGGACGTACGACAAGATTGTTTCCGGAGCGATCCTCGCAGATTTCACCAAGGACGGGAACGTCGGTGTACTTGCGCAGAGAGGAGATGGAATCGAACTTGTCGTTTAGGAAATTCTTGAGCCACAGAATAACAGGCACAATCAGAAGCCCAATCACGAAAGCGATTGCGAGAATCATCTTCTTGCTCATGTTGAGGGGCTCGATGAGGGTATAAGCCTCGTCGATAATAGTACCCTTTGGCGTAGTGTTGGCAAGGAGCATCGAGGCCTCCTCACGACGCTGAAGGAGGAAAACGTAAAGCTGCTGCTTGATGGTCTGTTGCCGCATCATGTCGCGGTAAGCGCGCTCCTGAGCGGGGACGTTTCCGAGGCGACCTTCGGTAGTATTCTTTACAGCCTTGAGCTCGTTGATGCGAACGCGCTGAGTATCATAAGCCTTTTCGACGGAGGTGTTGATATTGTTGCGCATGGCGGCAAGCTGTTCGTCAAGAGCGCGTAGGGCAGCGTTGTTTGGCTTTGCATTTCCGGCAATGTCGAGACGCTTGATCATGAGCTCATTGTAAGACGAGATACCGGCGTTGAGGCCATTGTTGTCGGAAGTCATCGGGACGAGCGAGGTAGCGTTGGCGGGATCAGTTATGAAGTCACGAATCATGCGAAGGACCTCGGCTTCGGTCTGTGCCTTGATGAGTTCAGCCTCAACCTGACCTTTTTTCTCACTCTGGTATTTTACTTCAACTTCAAGGTCGACGATACCTTCCTTCTGCTTGTAGTTCTGAATGTCGGATTCAGCGACATCAAGGTCGGAGGACAGGAGTTTCAGGCGGGCATCGATGAAGTTTGCTGTAGCCTGAGCCTCAAGATTCTTGTCGTGTATGCCTCGTGCGTTGTATTCCTTGATAATATCGTTGAGGACAGCCATGCCGAGTTCTGGGGTGGGAGTGTCAATCGCCATCTGCACGACGTTAGACTTACGGCTTGCGATGGTCGACACGACCTGGGTAGCAAGGTTCTCAACGGCGGCGTCGAGACTGTTTATGGCGATATAGGTTTTGAGAGACTTTCCTTTCTCGTAATATTCAGTGGGAGTGAAAACGAATTTACCGAAAGGGGAATTGAGGGAAACAGGGAACTTTGCATCCTCCACTTCTGCGACTGTCTCTTTCCCGGCCTTCATTCTGATATCAACGAGCCCTTTGTCGTTAGCCTTGACGGTGAAAGCCACCGGGACAGTCACTGTGTCGAGATACTGCTCGGGGGTCTGAACCGCAACCGGATAGTCCTTGAATGCAAAAACGGTGTTCATAAAGCCCTTGCGGACAAAATGGGAGGTCTGAAGTCCAAGGTCCCTGACCACATCTCTATAAACGGAATGAGACGAGATAATAAAAATCTCGTCGTCAATTCTGGCACCGGAGCCGAACACGTCGTTGAGGGATCCCATCATGGACATGGGGCTGATGGATTCGGTGTTTATGGAAATATTAGCCCTTACGCCATAGATGTCCTGAGTGCGTCGGGTGTAAACGAATGCGAGGCCGACACAGATGATGACAGATATCAGGAAGAGATACCATTTGGAGAGGTACATCATCAGGGTACCCTTTATGTCGAAATATTCGGAGGATTTGCGTTGTGCCATAGTCTAGATGACTTTCCGGTATGAGGTGATGGTAATAATCGGTTATTTAATAGCGAGAGCGATGACGAGGGAAGCAATCACGGAGCAGGCGCTGACGACGGTGGAGATTACCGTGAGTTTGTAGGCGTTATCCTGATTGTACTTGGAGTTGGCCTGGCGGATTTTGTTGGGCTCGACGTAGACGTAGTCGTTCTGCTGAAGGTAATAGTAAGGAGAGGTGAGCACCTCGGAGGAGTTGAGATCGAGGTGAGCGAAAGTGCGCTTTCCGTTTTCCTCACGGATTACGAGAACGTTAGAGCGCTCGCCGTAGGGGGTGAGATCTCCTGCGGCGCTGAGGGCGTCGAGGACAGTGACGCGGTTGCCCTTAACGGGGATGTTGCCGGGTTTGTTGACTTCGCCGGCGACTACGACCTTGAAGTTCGCGAGGGTGACGGTTACGAGGGGGTCCTTGACGTCCTTGCTGATTCTCTCGGTGAGGAGGTCGCGGAGCTGTTCGCAGTTGAGGCCGGCGACGTGTATCTTGCCGAGGATGGGGAAGTCGATGTCGCCCTTAGTGTCGACGACATAGGTCATAATCTTCTGAGTGCCGCTGATGTAGGCGACATCATCGTAGGGAGAATTGTAGAAGAGGCTGTTGTAGGGAGCGGAAGCCTGCGGGACCTCGGACTGTACCGTGATAATGAGTTCGTCGGCCGGCTTGATATCCGGAAGATAATCAGCCGCGGGCAAGGTGCCTTCCTTGACAGTGGAAATATCCTGGAAATAAGGAAGAACAGTCTTAGAGGTGGAACAAGAGGAGAGGAATATTGCGGTAGTAGCGACGATTGCGAGGAGTTTCAATTTCATATCGAAGGGGTCGGAGTTTGTGAAACAAGAAACGCAAAAGATGCGTGACTTATTGTATTCCCGATGTATATAATTTGTAAATGTGAGGCAAAGGTACGAAAAAAACGGTGGCCACACAAATAAAAAGAGTCAAAAAACGCAGGCGGCCGACTTCCCAGGCGGCCGCGAGGTTACTGAAAACAGTGTTCTCAGAGGTTGTTGACAATAATAACTGTACTCAAAATATTCAATTTCTAACTGATACCTTTTTACCGCCGATGACGTAAATTCCGGCGGGGAGGCCCGTAGCGGCTGCAGCGGGGTCCACTCCGGCGCGGATTCGCCGACCGAGCATGTCGAAAACATCGACGGTGGCGGGGGCGACGTCAGAACCTACAGCGACGGCATCGATTCCGGCGGTGGAGACGAGGCGGAGGGATGAGATGCGTATACCGGAGGGCTGATATACGGCGAGGTCCTTGAGGCGCAGGGTGACGATACCGGCGGGGAGTGTGAGGCTGAAGGTCTCGGTCTTGTAGCTGTCGTCGGCGCCGGGGAGTGTGAATTTGCGTCCTTCGGCGAGGACAGCGCCTTCGGTACCGTCTTCCTTAGCCTCGACGACGGCGATATTGGGGTCGAAGCGCACGGGCTCGCCGACGCCTGAGACTACGAGTTCGAGGGTGTAATCGCCGGCTTCCGGGATGTCGAAGCGGTAGTCGAGGGTTGCTCCGGCATTGAACTGGCTGATTTCAATGGGCTTGGGAGCATCGGGACAGGCACCGGCGTTTACAAGGGCCGAGTTGCGGGCATGGAAGTCGGCGGCGGAGAAGCGCTCGCCAACCGGATGGGCGTATTCGGGGTCGAAGTCCCAGAGATGAGTGTAGACCTTGCCCTGGGGGGTCAGAAATGGCACTGGGCGACCGTTGACAACTACTACCCGTCCGTTCTCGTCGACCTGATTTGCCACGAGGCCGTAGTTAGCGCGGTTTGACGCATTGTAGGGACCTTGTGCCATAAACCAGGAATAAGCGTGAATCCAGGGCGTTTTTTCGAGCCATTCGAGCGTTTCGACCATGGAAGCGATCTGAGTGTCGGGAGCGACGAAAACGTTACCGGCGCCACCGGGCCACTGGCAGAACTCGGTGACCCATACGGGCTTTCCATACTTGTCATGGAAGCGTCCGCCGAGGGTCTTCATTACGCCGAGGCCGCCATAGTTGTGGATGGCGGTGAAGTCGAATGCGTCACTGCCGACGAGGGCAACGAACTCATCCATCCAGCGGGTGGGGTCGGTGTAAGGGGCGTCGGGGGAATAGTTGAGGGCAGGCGCCACGAGCTGAAGGCCAAGTTCTTTGGCGAGGGCCTGCACCTCGGGCCATTTTTCGGCGGCTTCGGCGGGAGTCATATTGGCCTGAGCCTTGAAGTTGGGTTCGTTGAAGCCGAGGAGGTACTTTACCTCGGGATGGGCCTTGCAGTATGAGCGGATATCGTCAGCGGAATAATTACCGTTCCAGCACATGGGGATGAAAGCCATGGAGCTATCGTAGTCCTTGAGCTCACCCTTGAAACCGGAGCCGGGGAGCTGGCCCCAGTTGTACCACCAGAAGCAACCGGGCTCGAGGTACTGCATTTCCTCGATGTAAGAGAACTTAGCGCAGACGCCGCGCTTAGTGCTCCGGGCATCGGCGGGAGCGGAGGCAAGGGCCAGGGCGGCCGCCGCAAGAATGATATGACGTAATTTCATGATTGTACGGGTGGGGTATTAATCAACAGCAAATTCCTTGGGGTCGCCGGATGCTGAGTCGGGAGCGATCCAGAGGCGGAAGTCGCCGGGCTCGACGGCGAGGGTGTTGTCGGCGAGATGGTAAGCGAGGTCGGAGGCGCGGAGGGTGAAGGTGACGGTGCGTTTCTCGCCGGGTTCGAGGGTGATTTTCTCGAAGCCCTTGAGTTCCTTGACGGGACGACAGAGCGAGCCGACGAGGTCGCGGACGTAGAGCTGGGCAACGGTGGCACCTTTGAGCTTTCCGGTGTTCTCGATTTCGCAGGAAGCGGTGAGGGTTCCGTCGGCGCCCATTCTGTCGGCAGAGAGGACTACGGGGCCGTAGCTGAAGTCGGTGTAGCTGAGGCCGAAACCGAAGGGATAGAGGGCTCCGTCGCCGGCATCGAGGTAGAAGCTCGTGCATCCGGTGGAAGTCTGGCCGGCCTCGAGGGGAATGTCGTCGACATAGGTGATACCTTCGGCGGGGCGTCCGGTGTTCTTATGGGAGTAGTAGAGGGGCTGCTGGGCGGAAGCCTTGGGGAGGCAGGCAGGGAGGTGGCCCGAGGGATTGACCTTACCGGAGATGAGGTTCGCGATTGCAGGACCGCCCATGGTTCCGGGGTGGAAGACGTAGAGGATGGCGTCGGAATTCTCGACGATGTCGTTGATTTCCATAGGCCGTCCGGTCATTACGACGGAAACGACGGGCTTACCCGTAGCTCGGAGCTGACGGAGCATGTCTTTCTGACCGCCGGGGAGTGTGAGGTCGGTGCGGCAGTGGGCCTCTCCGGAGAGCACGGCCTCCTCGCCGCAGACGAAGAGGATGACGTCGGCCTGCCGGGCCTTCGCCACAGCGGCGGCGACAGCTGCGGGATTCTTCTCGCGGCTGAAAGAAAGGCCGGGAGCGGCAATGATTCGGTCGGAGCCATACATTTCCCTCATGGCCTCGAGGACCGTGACGGTGCTGTCCTTCTCGAGGTCGAAGACCCATGTGCCGTTCTGGTCGTGTTTCGCGTCCATCATGGGCCCGGTGACGGCGATTTTGAGATTATCGCGGAGGGGGAGGATGGAATTAGCGTTCTTGAGGAGGACTGCGCTCTCCTCAGCGGCCTTGCGGGCGGCCTCGAGGCTTGCGGGGGCGAAGAAGCGGCGGGAGGTGGGGATGTCGACGTAGGGATTTTCGAAGAGGCCGAGGCGGAATTTTGTACGGAGAACGTTGCGGACGAGGCCGTCGATGGTCTTTTCGGAAACCTTTCCCTCCTGAACGAGCTCCTTGAGGTGGGCGATGTAAGCGAAGCCCTGCATGTCCATGTCGACACCGGCGTTGGCGGCGGCCTCTGCGGCATGCTTGAGGTCGGGGCTGTAGCCCTGGGGAATCATCTGCTGGATGGAGCTCCAGTCGGAGCACATGAGGCCGTTCCATCCCCATTCGTCGCGGAGGATGTCGCGGAGGAGATGACGGTCGGCGTTTGTGGGCATGCCGTTGATGTCGTTGAAGGAGCACATGAAAGTGGCGGCTCCGGCGTCGGCGCAGGCCTTGAAAGGCGGGAGGTAGACGTCGCGGAGATGAGGCTCGGGAATCCATGTGGTGTTGTAGTCCTTGCCGGCCTCGGAGGCACCGTAGCCGACGAAGTGCTTTACGCATGCGGCCATAGTGTTTGGCTTGGCGAGGTCATCGCCCTGATACCCCTTCACCATTGCGACACCGAGGACGGAAGCGAGATGAGGATCCTCGCCGAAGCTTTCGGCGATGCGTCCCCAGCGGGCGTCGCGGCTGACGTCGACCATAGGCGAGAAGGTCCAGCGGACACCGACGGAAGAAGCTTCGTCGGCGGCGATACGGGCGCCTTCCTCCACGATGGCAGGGTTCCATGTGGCGGCCTGACCGAGGGGAATGGGGAAAATAGTCTTGAAGCCGTGAATGACATCACGGGCAATAATCAGTGGAATACCGAGGCGGCTGTTCTCGACGGCCTCGCGCTGGAGGGCGTTGACGGTGTCGGGGTCGATTTCGTTGAGAATCGAGCCTACGGCGCCGTTGCGGATTTCCTCGAGACGGTCGGGCGCGCAGCCGACGCCGGTGAGCTGGTTGAGCTGTCCGATTTTCTCATCCAGGGTCATTTTGGCGAGAAGCTCCTCGACCTGATCGTCGTACCGGGACTTGTCGGGGGCCTCGGCGGCGGAGGACGAGCAGGCGGAGACAGCGCCGACGGCAAGGAGAGCGCCGAGGAGACCGAAGGCAATCGCCGGGAAGAGTTTCTTATTCATAAAGCAGGGATTTATGGCTTAGGTATTTGGAAAAGGAATTATCTTGGGGAGGAAAAGGCGGTGGCGGGCTGAAGGACGCGGACGTAGTCGACAATCATTTCGGCTTCCGAGCCCTCTTCGGGGAGGGCGGAGACCTGAGCGGGGTCGTGGAGACCGGGGAAATCGCCACCGACGGCGAGGTTGAGGAGGATGAAATGGGGCTGGTGGAAGTACCGGCCGGGGGCCTTGAGGTCGTCAGAGGGCCTGATGTCGACGCTTAGATAGGGCTCGGGGATGGAATCGACGAACATCTCGATGCGCTCGGGGGTCCATACCGCGCGGAATGTGTGGAAGCGGCCGTCCTGAAGGCTGTAGGGATTAGTGGAGGGACCGACAACCTGATGATGGTCGGCATTCGACTCTCCGAAGTGGAGAGC
>ERZ779802.397-NODE-397-length-16862-cov-4.143095_pt1 | contig 16862 bp, 10 predicted proteins | sample MGYA00511252_ERZ779802 | MGnify/ENA primary metagenome ERZ779802 (study PRJEB29588, sample SAMEA2153887) | human gut metagenome | biome: human gut; feature: human-associated habitat; material: faeces | place: Denmark | collected 2008/2010 ... | reverse complement strand
TCGGTGGCGAACGTATAGAATACCTTTATCAGAGTTCTTAGAACATCTTGCTTCGTACAATGGAGCTGATATGCATAAATATAATACGTTATACACTCACAGACCAGATTGTCATGTTTTCCCCGAAGCATCATAAATAATTGCGCAAACATTAGAAATAATGTATACTATTAATGGTTTTTTACTATCATATTGATTACTCACACAAAATGGAGGTACGCGTATGTTGAAGGTTGGTATGCTTACAAGTGGTGGAGATTGTCAGGCACTCAATGCTGCCATGAGAGGTGTCGCAAAGTCTCTTTACAGAGCTGTGGAAGATGTAGAGATTATCGGATTTGAAGAAGGCTACAAGGGTCTTATCTACGGTGATTTCAAAGTTATGAAAAAAAGTGATTTTTCAGGAATTCTTACAGAGGGCGGCACGATAATAGGAAGCTCCAGACAGCCTTTTAAGCTTATGCGTGTACCGGATGAGAATGGACTTGATAAGGTAGAGGCGATGAAGAAGAATTATAAGTCGCTTGGTCTTGATTGTCTTGTGGTGCTCGGCGGAAACGGAACACACAAGACGGCGAATCTTCTGAGGGAGGAGGGACTCAATGTTGTGACACTCCCTAAGACGATAGACAATGACCTCTGGGGTACGGACATGACCTTCGGCTTCCAGAGTGCGGTCAATATAGCGACGAATGCAATTGACTGTATCCACACTACCGCTTCCTCACACGGAAGAGTATTTATCGTGGAGGTGATGGGACATAAGGTCGGGTGGCTTACACTTCACGCAGGTATTGCGGGCGGAGCGGATATCATTCTTATACCTGAGATTCCATACGATATCAAGTCGGTTGTCGCAGCACTCAACAGAAGAACCAAGGCGGGGAAGAACTTCTCAATACTTGCTGTTGCCGAGGGTGCAATATCCAAGCAGGATGCGGCACTTCCTAAGAAGGAGCTTAAGCAGAAACTCAAGGATAACCCATATCCTTCAGTATCATACAAGATAGGAAGCGAGATACAGGAATTGACCGGTCAGGAGGTTCGTATAACTGTTCCGGGACATACGCAGCGAGGCGGAAGCCCTTGCCCTTATGACAGAGTGCTTGCTTCAAGACTGGGCGCGGCTGCGGCTAAGCTCATCATAGACAAGCAGTACGGCTATATGGTTGGAATTAAAAATGGTGAGATTGTTAAGGTTCCGCTTGCGGATGTAGCGGGCAGGCTTAAGATGGTTGACCCTAATGCGTCCATAATCAACGAAGCGAAGATGTTGGGCATAAGCTTCGGAGATTGATGTGAGGATGAATTAAGACAGCTTTTAGAGAGCTATGAAGGCTGAAACTACCGATGCGACGCATTAGGATGGACAGCAAAATAGCTATAAGAGTAGATAGAATTAATATGGATAGCAAGATAGCTATAAGAGCAGATAGAATTTAAGGAATTGTAATTATGTCATATACAGCATTATATAGAAAATGGAGACCATCGACCTTTGACGAGGTCAAGGGGCAGGATCATATTGTGACCACGCTCAAGAATCAGGTGATAAATGACCGAATAGGACATGCATACCTGTTCTGCGGAACGAGAGGTACAGGTAAGACCTCGGTCGCAAAGATACTTGCAAAGGCGGTCAACTGCGCTCACCCTGTGGACGGAAATCCATGTGGCGAGTGTGAGGTGTGCCGTGCCGTTGCGGCGGGGGCGAGCATGAACGTGATAGAGATAGATGCCGCTTCCAACAATGGTGTTGACAATATAAGAGAAATCAAGGAGGAGGTAGCATATCCTCCGACGCAGGGGCGTTTCAAGGTATATATAATCGACGAGGTCCACATGCTCTCAATAGGAGCCTTCAATGCACTGTTAAAGACGCTTGAGGAGCCTCCTGCCTATGTAATATTTATTCTTGCAACTACAGAAGCACACAAGATACCTATAACCATCCTGTCGCGCTGCCAGAGATACGATTTTAAGAGGATTTCCATAGATACCATAAGTGCGAGACTGTCAGAGCTTATGGTGGCGGAGGATATCAGTGCGGACGAGAGAGCGTTAAGGTATGTGGCAAAGGCTGCCGATGGCTCCATGAGAGACGCGCTGAGTCTTCTGGATCAGTGCCTTGCATTCTATATGGGGCAGGAGCTGAAGTACGAGAATGTGCTTGAGGTCTTAGGTGCCGTTGACACTGAGGTATTTTCCGACTTTTTCAGGGGAATCGTTGCCGGGGAGGCGATTGGACTCATCCATAAGCTTGAGAAGATAATAATTGACGGAAGAGACTTAAGCCAGTTCGTGTCCGATTTCACATGGTATCTGAGAAATCTTATGCTGCTGCAGTCACAGACGGATGCCTCCGATGTGCTTGAGATGTCTGAGGAGAATATGAAGCTTCTTAAGGAGGATGCAAAGCTTACGGATCTGAACGGTGTCATGCGCTATATCAGGATATTTTCCGAATTGTCCGGTCAGCTCAAAAATTCAAGCCAGAAGCGTGTTATGGTTGAGGTTGCGCTCATCAAGATGACACAGCCTGCTATGGAGAAGGGCTTAAATGACGCGCTGATGGACAGAATAGCAGTCCTTGAAAGACGGATGGAGACAGGGCTTGAGGCGGCTGCAAGAGCTATGGCTGCCGGGGGCTTTGCGGCGGGAGCCGGGGCACTTACAGGTGATAATGGTGGCATGACGGCGGATGCAGCTATCGGTGGAACACAGGCAGGCATGGGTGCTAAGCCGAAGCCGGCGCGCTCCGAGGACATAACGGAGGTCATCAGGAACTGGCGCTCAATATGCAATGGATTGTCGATGTCATTGAAGCCGATTCTTGAGCACTATACAACCAAGGCGAATGGCGGCGGTAATAAGCTCCAGCTCATATATGAGGATGCGACCTACTATTCCATGGTATCAAGGCAGGAGGTTATCGACACGATAAAGCAGGCGATAGCCGCAAAGACAGGGCTTGACATGGAGATAGAGGTGATACATGCTGAGAGCGGAACGGATGTCTCACAGGAGTACGATACCCTTGAGGATATATGCAGAATGAATATCGTGGAGGAAGACTTCTAGGATTTTGTTGTAGACATATTTTGATTATTAAAATATAATATAATATTGTCTGGACTTGAAAATATATGTTTGGCGGATATGCCATGCCTTAGAGCCGGAACGGTTTTACGGAATGGCTTTTAACAGTTAATTACAGAATAAAGGAGAATTTTATTATGGCAAAAAGAGGCGGTTTTCCGGGTGCTATGCCTGGCAATATGAATAATCTGATGAAGCAGGCACAGAAGATGCAGCGTCAGATGGAGGAGACTACAAAGGAACTTGAGGAGAAGGAAGTTACAGCGTCGGCGGGCGGCGGTGCGGTTTCCGTAACGGTTTCCGGCAAAAAGGAGGTTACCAAGGTCACAATTGACCCTGAGGCAGTTGATACGGATGATATCGAGATGTTAGAGGATATGATTATGGCAGCGACCAATGAGGCGCTCAGACAGATTGAGGAGCTGTCACAGGCTTCGATGGCTAAGATTACAGGAGGACTTGGTGGTCTTGGCGGAGGCTTCCCATTCTAATGGAATACTACGGAAGTCAGATTAATAAGCTTATCGAGGAGCTTTCAAGGCTCCCGGGAATAGGTGCTAAGTCGGCACAGCGTCTTGCATTCCACATTATTGGAATGCCTAGAGAGCAGGTGGACAGTCTCTCAAGTGCCATTGTAAATGCCAAGACGAATGTAAGATACTGTAGCTGCTGTTGTACACTGACAGATGAAGAGCTGTGTCCGATATGCAGCAATCCAAGCCGCAACCACAGGGTTATCATGGTTGTGGAAAACACGAGGGACATGGCAGCGTATGAGAAAACACAGAAGTACGATGGTGTGTATCATGTCCTTCACGGTGCTATATCTCCGATGCTTGGCATAGGACCTAACGATATTAAACTCAAGGAGCTTATGAAGCGCCTTGAGGGTGATGTGGACGAAGTTATTATTGCCACCAATTCAAGTCTGGAAGGGGAAACAACGGCAATGTACATAAGCAAGCTTGTAAAGCCTACCGGAATCAAGGTAAGTCGTATAGCGAGCGGCGTGCCGGTTGGCGGTGACCTGGAGAATATAGATGAGGTGACACTGCTTCGTGCACTTGAGGGAAGAACACAGTTGTAGGGGTCATTGTCAATGCCGCAGGAGAATATTTTAGTAAACGATATAATAACAGATCACAGAGAGCGTATGCTGAACCTTAAGAAGTATTACCCGTTCTTCAAGCTGTCGGAGGTGTCCTTTTCATGGTACAGGGAAGGGATGTACGACAGCCTTGACATGGGGTATATTCTCATGGCGGTACTGCGCTTTTTTATTGAGGAAAACAATTTCAAGGAGAGGGACGTCACCTATACGGAATATGCCGCCTTTATGAGCAGGTGTATAAGACGTGACTTCAAGCTCAATCCGCCTTCGGGGGATATGAGCATTCTTGTTGAATATATTTTTGACAAATTAAAAAATGACGGTAAGCCGTTCATTTTCCGGTATTTTGATCCGGTTGACAGAAAGAAAAAGATATCAAGGGTGAGACTTATCGAGAGCCGCATAGAGGACGGAACGGTATGGTATTCAATCAGCCCGGAGGGAATCGAGTTCTATCTGGACACGAAGGAAATCAAGGACGAGAGCAGGATAAGCGTTGAGCAGCTCCTTCTTGAGAAGATGATACAGTCTAAGGATTTCAAGGGTGGAACGGATGTGGTGCGCCGCATAAACAAAGAGGTGGACTGTCTGTGGCTCAGGAAAAACCGTGTAATGTCGCTGCTTGCCTCGGATATTTTTTCCGGGCTTGAGGCGTATGAGGATTTTTTTGCCACAGGAGTAAAGTGGTTCGAGGAGGAGCAGAAGCTCTTTATAAAGAATTCAGAGCTTATACAGGCGGCTCAGAAAAGAGCGGAGACGGACAAAAATAATGATGATTATGCCTCGTATCTCAAGATAACGGGAGAAATATACCAGCTTGATACGGAGCTTAAGATAGCCATGAATAATCATCTGAAGCTGTTGTCAGCATGCACCCGGCTTGGGATAATGGCAGATGAGATGGTAAAAAAGGCGAAGCTTGGAAGGCTGAGACCGAGCTTTGATTTCAGAAATGCGCTGGAGCTTGCCATGAAGAAGGATGACATAACACTTCTTGGCATGCTGGTGCGCCCTATAATGGGACTCAACACCAAAAAAACCTTGGGGATAAAAAGAATCGAGGATCTGATAACCTACAAGCCGGGACGCGATGACAAGGCGGAGCTTATCACAGACACCATTCCGGAGAATATCGTATATGATGATGAGCTTGAGGATGAGAGAATACGCGGCAACTATTCGGCACTCATAAAGGCTTTGTTATCACTGCTAAAGAGAAGGAACAGCATTGACCTTAGAACCTTCAACGAATATGCTGCAAAGATTTTTGGCGAGGAGCTGTTTGAGAACGGTGATTACTACTCATTCATAGTACATCTGTGCCAGAAAAAGGAGTACAGCTTCGAGGCGGATAGACAGAAGCCGGAGACATTTCTTGATGAAATCTTCCATGACTGTGCCCAGACCCCGGAATACGCTTCCTGTCTCGGAACCCACTTCACCATAACCCCCGCCGACCCACCCGATGAAATCGAGCTTGCAGACGGCTTCACGATATCAAACATACTTTTTACAAAACAGTAAACAGCAAAAACTAAAACAACGCCAATATAGTTAAATTACACAACGTCCGGGTAGAAAATAAAGTAGAAAGGAGCACACACATGGAGCAACGCAATCTGGAAAAAGCCCTTGAGCTTGCCGCCGCACTGATAAGAGGAGACAGAGTGAGCGCGTCGGGCGGCAATGTGGCACTCTATGAGGAATATTCGTCCAATTCGCAGGTATATGATGCGCTCAGGCTGATTTTAAAGAAGTTCGGGCTGGAGCTTTATGAATATAATAATGCGCTGTTTGTCAGTGCGGATGAGGATAACGCCGGCATGGGAGATGCCGGCTTTGGCTTTACTAATGAGGAGCTGAGGCGCGCTCTTGGTGTCAGGGTGAACAAGGAGCTTTTCTTGTGCTATCTTATAATATACTGCACCATGACAGAGTTTTATAAGACGTCGGGCAGCTACACCTACACGGAGTTCGTAAGACATGAGGATGTCATAAAGGCTGTTGACAGCGCTTTGGTGAAGGTTATTGACCCTTCGGCAGGGCTTGTGCTTGATGATGTTGAGGAGAACAGCTTTAAGACGCTTGCGCTGCTGTGGGATGAGCTTCCGGTCACGTCGACCGATGACGTTCAGGGACAGAGAGCCGCCAGAAATTCCAAGACGGGCTATGTTAAACTTACGTTTAACTTTCTTGTGGCTCAGGGGCTTTTCGTGGAAAATCAGGATAAATATTATCCGACAGACAGGTTCAAGGCTATGGCGGAGAATTATTACAGTATCAACAGAGGCAGGCTATACGAGATATTAACAAGGGAAGAACAGGAGGCACAGAATGCCACAGATTAACAGAATCAGGGTCAACAATATAAAATATAATTTTGGCACTCAGTTCTACGATGATTTTCTGATGCGTTTTTCGTGCAGGAACACCATATATGACCTTGCAAACGGCGGAGGTAAGAGTGTGCTCATGCTTCTTCTGCTTCAGACGATGCTTCCGAACTGTACTCTTGACGAGAAGCAGCCTGTGGAGAAGCTGTTCGCGCAGCCGGGAGGAAGCACCACGATACATTCGCTTGTGGAGTGGAAATTAGATTCCTGCGATGTAAGGAACGGCTACAGGTACATGACCTGCGGCTTCTGCGCGCGTAAGGCGAGGGCAGGTGAGGACGCCGAGGGCGAGCAGAAGACGGGAATAGAGTATTTTAACTACTGTATTTTTTACAGGGAGTTCGGGGACAATGATATCAAGAATCTTCCGTTGTCCGATGGCAGGGAGAGAATTACCTACAATGGGCTGAAGGCATACCTGCGCGACCTTGAGAAGAAGGACTTCGGTGTGAAGGTGCGGCTTTTTGAGCGCAAGGGGGATTACCTAAGCTTTATAAATGACTATGGAATCTATGAGAGCCACTGGGAGCTGGTAAGGGGAATCAATAAGACCGAGGGACATGTCAGGACTTATTTTGAGAGTAATTACAGAACCACCAGAAAGGTTGTCGAGGATTTACTGATAGAGGAGATTATTGAGAAGTCATACAACAACCGTATCCGCGGCGGTAACGGCGATGATGAGATGTCAAAGACCCTTCTTGAGATAAAGGATAAGCTATTGGAGCTTGCAAAGAGAAGGGAGACGATGGATAATTACGATAAGGAGATTAAGCTCATATCCGATTTTTCCACCAAGGTGACAGACTTCGGAAATATATTTGAGCGCAAGGAGGAGGGAAAGAACAGACTCTTTAAGTACCTTCTCATGGCACAGGCGCAGACGAAGAAGAACGAAGCGCAGGCGCAGAAGCTTGCCGCAGATATAGCGGGCATCAGGCAGGCACAGGTTGAGGAGGGGAGGTTTATATCGGCGGCGCTTATCGCCGATGAGGAGGCGGAGCTTAGAAAGGTGCGTGCTCTGGTGGACAGCCTTTCGGAGAGCTATGAGCAGGCAGAGAAGAGCTTCGATAAAAAGAAGGAGGAGCTTGAGCTTTCCTACGCGGCGGAGGACTATGCGGATTATGTAAGGCAGGAGAGAAGCCTTGCGGAGCTTAAGCAGTATATTGACAACCGCAGCAGGGGAAGAGAGGACCTTGCAAAGGAGCTTGAAGGTCTGGCAGCGGCGAAGCACGCATATATGGCGGAGGAGCTTTCCGTAACCGGGCACAGCCTTAGTGAAACAGAGGCAGAATTGCAGGAGAGCACGGAGGCGCTTGATAATCTTAGAGAGAATTACCGCATGAGCGATAACGAGTGTGCGAGAATCGACGGAGAGCTGGCCGGATACCGGAGGCAGGTTAAGGAGCTTGAGGGCGAGCTTGCAGGTAAGTTAAAAGCAACGCCGCTCCTTGTTACGGAGAATGCGCCGGCGGAGGCAGAGCGCTATGGGGAAAATATCGCGGCATTGAAGGAAGCACTTGCGGCATTGGGTGATGAGCAGGCTAAGCTTAAGCTAAAGAGCGACAGCGATATAAATGAGCATGCGCAGACAACAGCGCAGCTGCAGATTTGCAGTAACAATATAGAGAAGCTTGAAAAAGAGCTTGCGGAGGCTAAGGACAGGGAGCGGGAGCTTGCTGCACTTGCGAAGGTGTACGGTGAGCCGGATACGGATAATCTGCTTAGGTCACTTGGAGGTATTTATGACAGAATACTTTCACAGCGTGAACAGTTAAAAAATAAGAAGAGTGAGACACAGGGCTATATAAGCGCCATAGAGAACCTTAAACCTGTAGATTCCGATGGTGTTAAGAGAATGTGCGAATATCTTTCGAGCAGATATGAGGGAAGCGTTGTGAGCGGCGCCGAATATCTGAGGGAGAAAACAAGCGATGAATGTGCCGCACTCGCGGCACGTTTTCCGTACCTTCCGTATTCCGTGCTTGCGGGTGAGGACTATGACAGTATATGCCGTGACAGGAATGTGATGGCAATGGACTGCGGAGTAGTCCCGATAATAAGACTGTCGGCAGTGGAAGCACTGTTAGAGAACGATAATGAACCGGCGGTGCCGCAGGATGATGACAACTATATGCTTGCGTGCCGTGACCTGTCATTTATATATGATGAGGCGGGACGTCAGGCGGGAATAAGGAAGGCGTCGGAGGAGCTTGAGCAGATAAATGCAGAGCTGGTGAAGCTTGAGAACAGATATGAGGCGGTAAAGAGCGACTATGAGAGGGTGAGCGGTTACGCATGCACACCACTGAAAAATACTTCGGAGCTTGAGCTGCTTCTTGCAGGTCAGAGGTCGGAGCTTGAACACCTTGACAGCCGGCTTGAAAGGCTTGCCGATATCAATGAGGGCGCAAAGGAGCGCTCCCTGCATATATCAGGTCAGAGGTCGGAGCTTGAAAGGAAGCTTTCGGAAAGTATTGAGATAAGGGATAACCTTGAGGATATAGTGCGCCTCAGTGAAAGGCTTGCCGAGTATTTACAGGAGATAAAAAAAAGCGAAGCTGATAAGGAATCGGCAGTAAAGGCGCGGAGGCTCTCAAAGGAGCTGTGCGAGAGCAGGGAGAGAGCATTCAAGGAGCTGGAGAATAAAAGAAATATACTTCAGGAGACTATAGCTAAGATAAAAAAGACATGGGAGCGGTACGCTCCTTACTATAAGGAGCAGGCAGGCACCGAAGCTCAACAGGAAGAAGTGAATGTCACGGCAGACGAGATAGACGCGAAATTTAATGCGATATATTCACTTATCACTGATGAGCTGGGTGATATAGCGGACAAGGAAAAGCTCATGGCTAACTGCACGGCGGCAATGGAAAAGGCGGAGCGCTCGATGCTTTACAGAGGTGTGAGCCTTGAGAGGGCAAAGGAGCTTGACAGCCGTGGACTTTTAAAGGAGAAGAGCAATGCGCAGATAAATGCCATGGCTGATGAGCAGGAGAAGCTCAGGCAGAACATGAAGAACCTGCAGGGGGAGCTTGATGCTGCCAGCACACAGATGAACAGGATTGAGGGAAGCTGTGAGTACGCGAAAAGAAGCTATGAGGAGCATTACGGAGAGTATATGCCTGTGGAAATAAATAATCCTCAGGAATATGCAGGGCAGCACAAGGCGGAGCTTTCGAGGCTTAAGAATGAGCTTTCAAGACTTTCGGGGCTTGAAAAGGATAATCTCAAGGAGCAGACGGCATGTATGGTGATGCAGAAGGATCTTGAACGCATGGTAAGGACTGCCGCTCCGGATGCAGATGATATTATAAGCCGGATGACAACCGAGGGCGCGGATGAAGGCAGTGTGTCCGATGAGAAGCTCACCAACGAAATGTATGAGGAGGCAGGGCGCACCTTTGACGGTGTGTTGAAGGAGGAACAGAAAAAGCGCACTGCATTCACCAGGGCACGAGATCTGCTTGTCGATGAGCTTATGAGTCTTAATGCGTATGAGCTTGCACAGGAGGTGAAGCAGAATGTCCTTCCTCCGCAGACACAGGAGGAGGCAGCGGCTCTCACGGATGCGCTTGGAACAACCAAGGACTGTATTGAATTAGAGCGCGGCAGAATAAGCAGAGGCATTGAGGACATGGAGCTTATCAAGAGCAATTTTGAGAACAGATGTGTCCAGATATGCACCAATATACGCTCTGAGCTTGAAAGGCTGGATAAGCTTTCAAGAATCACTCTTGACGAAGAGGCTATTCCGGTATTGTCATTACAGATTCCGTATGTGAAGGAAGAAATGTATAAAGACAGGATGTCTGTATATATTAATGAGACGGTATCCCTGGCAGAGGGCTTCAGGACTATGGACGAGAGGCTTAAATTCATAAGGGGAAGGCTCTGCTGGAAGAGACTGTTCTCCGTCATAGTTACGGACATGAACAGTATAAGATTAAGCCTGTACAAGCGTGAGAGGATAAAGGATCAGAGCCGTTATCTGCGCTATGAGGAGGCAGTCGGAAGTACAGGGCAGTCACAGGGTATATATATCCAGTTCCTTGTCTCCGTGATCAATTATATTGCAAGCATAAACGCAGGAGGAAAAGAGGCAGCAGTGCTCGGAAAGACGATATTCATTGATAATCCGTTCGGTGCGGCGAAGGATATATATATCTGGGAACCTATCTTTAAGCTTTTAAAGACCAACCATGTCCAGCTCATTGTCCCGGCACGAGGAGCTACTCCGGCTATAACAGGACGATTCGATGTCAATTATGTACTTGGACAGAGACTTGTGGATAAAAAACAGCAGACAGTTGTGGTTGATTACCACAGTCAGGTAGCAGAGAGCGAACTTGAATACGAAAGACTAACTTTTTCACAGGAAAGTTTTGATTTTCTCTAGGTGCTGTGATAAACTGGAAAAAAGCATGTAATGTGAGGTGAACATATTGGACAAGTATGAGTTGACCATTAAGATAGAAAAACTGGATAAGCTTGTAAAGAGCGGGGATTATGTCAATGCTGCCAAGGTTGCAGAGCAGCTTGAATGGAAGAAGATGAAACAGTGGACAGTCATGTCCAATGCTATAGAAGCGTATGTTGCAACAGGGAAATATGATAAGGCGAGAAATGTGTGCATTTATGCCTATAACCGTAAGCTTGGCGGAAGGAGACTTCTGGCAACTCTTATGGAGATGTATGTCAAGCTCGGTGAGCTGGATGATGCGGAGGAGATTTATCAGGAATATGTGGAGCTGGCACCGCGCGATGTGACCGGATATATCCTTCTGTATAAGTTAAAGCGCGCTAAGAAGGCACCTGTCGAGGAGCTTATAACCATTCTTCAGAACTACAAGGATAAGGAGCTTGACGAGGAGTATGAGTATGAGCTTGCGCTTCTCTACAGCGAGGCAGGACTTACCGACAAGTGTGTGAGGGAATGTGATGAGCTGGTGCTGTGGTTCGCAGATGGAATATATGTCGAGAAGGCGTTGAGACTTAAGCAGATGTATGTTCCGCTGACACCGGGGCAGATGGAGAAGCTTGCAAGGCTTGAGAAGCTGTCCTCGCTCGGAATAAACAGCTCAGCTGTGTATGACGGCATGGGCGGTGAGCCGGCGCAGACGGAAGCTGCAGCAACAGAGGCAGAGCCGGACACAGCTTATGGGTATGATGACCATGCGTACAATAATCATGGATACGATACTGACAACGCCGGTGCGTATGATAATGGAGAATATGATACCCGCGATATTAGTGCGTACGAACAACATGAATATGATACCCACGATACCCGACAGGACTATAATATGTCTTATGAGCCGACAGCTGAGGAAGCAGAGGACTATGACAACGAGGCATTATATGCCCTTGATGAAGAACCGGAGCAGCATGAGCCGCAGAAGCCGGGTATCGTTGAGGAGCCTGTGAGCCATGAAGCGGAGCCGGAAGAACCGGAGCCGGAAGAACCGGAGGCTTATGCCAACGAGACGGATTCTGCGGATGAGGAGAACAAGCCGGTATACATTGATGATATAGGAAACACAACAGAGTGGTCACCTATAGATATCGATAATGCTATATCAGCGCAGCCGGAGCCTGAAAAAGAAGTTAAACCACAGCCTTTAGAGAAAAAGCCTGCAAAGACAGCTATAAAAGAAGATATGCAGAAGCTTGAGCCGGATTATGATATAAGTATAAAGGTTCCCGACTATTCAGTATATGACACCAGAAACGTGCAACAGGAGCTTAAGGCGAATGTCAATGAGATAATGGAGGCATATAAGAACAGAGAGAGAACCGAGGCACTCAGGGAAGCGGCACAGCTTGAAGATATACAGGATGATTCTGAGCCTACGAAGGAAATTATAATCAACAAGCACCAGTGGCGCAAGGCGTCCAGAAATGCAGCAAAGACACATGACGACAATGGAAAAAAGGCTTCGCCCGGCAGTACTGTGTCCGACAGCAGGCTGCCAGATATTAATTCCCTGAAAAATGCCGATATAAGAGAAGTCACGCAGCAGCTTACGCTTGAACAGATGTCGGAGCTTGTAGCACAGCTTCAGGCTGAGCAGGAGCGGAGAAGGAGGGAGGCGGCAGCAGACCGCGAAGCCAACTCTTCACAGATGGACATAACACAGTGGCTTTCCGATTTAGATGATGAGGATGATGAGAAGCAGCCTGATAATCGTGCCACAAGGGAGATTCCTGTAGCTGAGATTAAGAAGATGGTTATGCCTGTCAAATCAGAAGAGGAGCAGGCTGAGGCACCACAGCAGCATACCCAGGACAGAAGGCGGGAGCCTGCACAGACTGAGCAGAAGGCAGATGACTACAGCAAGGAGGAGAGGGAGGCTCTTGAGAGGACGGTCAGGGAGATAGCTGCGTCAATCAATCCGGATGAGAAACCGAAGGCAGAATCGGATAAGCAGGAGCCTGAAGCTGAGGAGGAAGAATTCGAGGAGATTCCGGATATTGATGACAGTGAGAGCATCGAAGAGGAAAATGATGTAAACGATGAGGCGGATGAAACAGGAGGTGTGCCTGATCTTGAACATGCGATAAATGCCGGAATAGAGCGGATAATCGAGGATAATGCCAAAGCAGCTGTAGGAGTTTCTGATTCGGGAAGATATCTGCTCAAGGATGAGGAGAGAGTATTTCTTGACAGATATTTATATATGTCCGGCATGGAGAAGAGGTTGTGCAGATACATCGGAGCTAAGAGAGCTGAGGCTGTGGGAAAGCTTGATAATGCAGGGCATGTAGCCATCATGGGCAGCCGCACCACCGACAAGACAGCCTTTGCAATCAATCTGTTTAAAGCACTTCATGCGTATGACGAAGACCGTGAGCAGAAGCTTGCGCGCATATCAGCGGAAAAGATAAATGAGAAGGGCTATGAGCTGTATGCGGATAAGCTCGCAGGTCAGACTCTCGTAATTGAGAATGCAGGACGGTTAAAGAGGGAAACACTTATCTCAATGTTGAAGCTCAGTCGCAACACGTTGTTTATTATCATGGACGAGGAGTTCGAGATAAATAAGCTTTTTGCGGACAATCCGGATCTTGCAGATAATTTCACGGGCTGCTTCTTACTCAAGCAGTATACGGTAAATGAGCTTGTGGATATTGCCAAGGATTATGCGGAGAGTCAGGGATGGAGAGTTGAGGATAAGGCACTTTTAAAGCTGTATCTGATACTCAGCCAGGTTCCGAATGATGATCAGGGTAATGCTGTTGAACTGGTGAAGGAGATAATGAACCACGCTGCCGGACATGCGAAAAACAGGCTTGGCAATAAGCTTTTTGGCAGATTCCGTTCTGTTCTTACCATCAAGGAGGGTGACTTAAGCTCAGAGAATGAGTATGAAGATGACGAGGACGAAGAGAATACGGAAGCTGGGGAGGATACGCAGCCGGATGACTCTATAGAGAACGACAGGGATAAGCCTAAAAAAGAGAAAAAATCACGAGTCTGGAAGAAGAATACGCAGGCAGAGAAAAAGGCTTCTTCTGATGATACAGAAGATAATAATGATTATGATGAAGATGATGAAGATGATGAGTACGACGATGACTATGATGATGACGATGATTATGATGAATAGTCGACATTAGAAGGTATGCTATTATTGGCAGAAAATATTAAAATATAACCTGGAGGAGAAGACAATGGGAAATGTAAAGGAAACAATTGAGAGCGGCAAAGCTGTTCTCGGAATCGAGTTCGGTTCAACAAGAATTAAGGCGGTACTCATTGATGAGAAGCATACACCGATAGCAGGGGGAAGCCATGAATGGGAGAACCGCTATGAGAATGGTGTGTGGACATACAGCCTTGATGATATATGGGGAGGTCTTACAGACTGTTATGCATCGTTGAAGGCGGATGTAAAGGAAAAATACGGAGTTACACTCAAAAGGCTTGGGGCAATAGGCTTTTCAGCCATGATGCACGGCTACATGGTATTTGATAAGGATGGGCAGCTTTTAGTTCCGTTCAGGACATGGAGAAACAGCATAACCGAGGAGGCATCCGACGAGCTTACTTCACTTTTTAATTACAACATTCCTCAGAGATGGAGCATTGCCCATCTTTATCAGGCAATGTTAAATAATGAGGAGCACCTTCCGCGTATTGACTACATGACAACACTGGAGGGCTTCATACACTGGAAGCTTACCGGAAAGAGGGTTATCGGTGTCGGTGAAGCTTCCGGCATGTTCCCAATTGATACTGCTGCTAAGAATTATAATGCAAATATGGTTGGCAGATTCGACTCGCTCATCGAGGAGAGAAATGCACAGGGAGACAAGGCACAGCTTCCATGGAGACTCATGGATATTATGCCGAAGGTGCTTCTTGCGGGTGATGAGGCAGGAGTTCTCACAGCAGAGGGCGCAGCGCTCCTTGATAAGGATGGTGACCTTGAGGCGGGAATACCTATGTGCCCGCCTGAGGGAGATGCAGGAACAGGAATGACAGCCACCAACGCTGTTGCGGTGAGAACAGGAAATGTATCAGCCGGAACAAGCGTATTCGCGATGATAGTCATGGAGAAGGAGCTTTCCAAGGTATATCCTGAGATTGACCTTGTCACAACACCTACAGGAAATCTTGTATCCATGGTTCATTGCAACAACTGCACATCCGACCTCAACGCATGGGTCAACATATTCAAGGAGTTCGAGGAAGCTCTCGGAATACCTGTTGATATGAATAAGCTCTTTTCGGTTCTCTACAATAAGGCACTTGAGGGAGATGCAGACTGCGGCGGACTTATGTCTTATGGCTACATATCGGGCGAGAATATCACTCACATGGAGGAGGGAAGACCTCTGTTTGTGAGAAATACCAACAGTAATTTCAGTCTTGCCAACTTTATGAGAACACATCTTTATACATCGCTTGGTGCGCTCAAGATAGGTCTTGATATTCTTTTAAAGGAAGAGGGAGTCAAGGTAGATTCCATCACAGGACACGGCGGACTATTTAAGACCAAGGGGGTCGGCCAGAGCTTCCTTGCGGCAGCCATGGACGCTCCTATAACCGTTATGGAGACGGCAGGCGAGGGCGGTGCATGGGGAATGGCACTTCTTGCAGCATACATGATTAACAAAAATGACGGTGAGACACTTGACGATTACCTGAATAACAAGGTATTTGCCGGACAGACGGGAAGCACATTGGAGCCTGCAGCGGAGGATGTCAAAGGCTTTGATGAGTTTATCGAGCGATATAAGGCTGGTCTTGCGGTAGAAAGAGCGGCAGTGGATTCACTTTAATTTGAACGCGGAATAAGCAATCTCCCGCTTCAAGTGCGTAGAGCACTAAGCGGTGGGTAAGGGGGATGCGAACTGCGTTCATGAGCAAGCAGCGAAAGCGGATTGCGAATGTCCGCTTTACTAATCAATCACCTATATAAAGATCCGAGGCGTCAAAACATGCCGATTTAATTTAAGAGTGTATATAAATGTTTTGATACCGGAATCATATAAACAACGAGAAGGGAAGGTTTTATTATGTTAGAAGCGTTAAAAAAAGAAGTATACGAGGCTAATATGGAGCTTGTAAAGAGGGGACTTGTAATCTACACATGGGGAAATGTCAGCGGTATCGACAGGGAGAGCGGACTTGTTGTAATCAAGCCGAGCGGTGTCGAGTATGATGTTATGACACCTGATGACATGGTTGTTGTGGACATGGACGGAAAGGTTGTTGAGGGTAAGTACAAGCCTTCATCGGACACAGCTACACATCTTGTGCTCTATAAGCAGTATTCTGAGATTGGCGGTGTTGTACATACACATTCTAAGTGGGCAGTCACATTCGCGCAGGCGGGAATGGATATTCCGGCATTCGGAACAACACACGCAGACTATTTCTACGGCGATGTTCCATGCACAAGGGACTTGACAGCGCAGGAAATCTATGAGGCTTATGAGCTTAACACAGGAAATGTCATTGTAGAGACAGTCGGCGACACGGACGCCCTTGCCATTCCGGGAATCGTGGTAAAGAACCATGGCCCATTCGCATGGGGCAAGACTGCCAAGGGAGCCGTATATAATGCGGTGGTTCTCGAGGCTGTCGCAGAGATGGCATACAACACCATGACACTCAATCCTAGAGTACAGAGAGTGCCACAGCACCTTCTTGACAAGCATTACTTCAGAAAGCACGGAGCAAATGCCTACTACGGACAGGGCGAGAACGAGGACCACTAAAGCTTTTGGGACAGGGGTCAGACACCGTG
>ERZ779802.386-NODE-386-length-17317-cov-3.479145_pt1 | contig 17317 bp, 16 predicted proteins | sample MGYA00511252_ERZ779802 | MGnify/ENA primary metagenome ERZ779802 (study PRJEB29588, sample SAMEA2153887) | human gut metagenome | biome: human gut; feature: human-associated habitat; material: faeces | place: Denmark | collected 2008/2010 ... | reverse complement strand
GCCGCCCCCCGCATCATGTCGTGTGGGGGGGGCCCGCCGCCCCCCCCCCCCCTCCCGCCTCGACGAGGACGGCACGATGTACATGCAGGTCCTCTCCGCCGGAACCAAGGGCAACATGGCCAAAAACGACGAGCTCATCTACTTCCGCTACACCCGCTGGGCCCTCGCATATTACGCCGACGGGCAACTCCCCGAAGGCGTCGGCAACAACACCACCCTCAACAGCGCCTGGTTCCGCTTCCAGAATCTCCAGCTCGCCTCCTCAGCCCAGTGGGGCACGGGCATACAGTACCCGCTGCTGCTGCTTCCGATTGACTGCGAGGTGAACATCGTCATCAAGGCCGCCTACGGCCCCCAGACGGAACTTGCGGAGGTAAAGCCCTACCTCTACCGCCTCACATACCAGCGTCCTCAGATCTGAGCCCAAAACACAAACATAAAACCCTTAACGCACCATGTCGCTCATTAAATCAATTTCCGGCATACGCGGCACCATCGGCGGCCCCGCCGGCGATGGCCTTAGCCCCGAAGACATCGTCAAGTTCACGGCCGCTTACGCCACTTTCATCCGCCGGGAAGTTCCCGCCGGCATCCGTCCCGTCGTAGTCGTGGGCCGCGACGCCCGTATCTCCGGCCCGATGGTGGCCTCCATCGTAATCGGCACGCTTCAGGCCATGGGATGCGATGTCGTCAACATCGGCCTCGCCTCGACCCCGACAACCGAACTCGCCGTCACCGGCGAGCGCGCCGCCGGAGGCCTCATCCTCACGGCCTCCCACAACCCCATACAGTGGAACGCCCTCAAGCTCCTCAACTCGCGCGGCGAGTTCCTCAACGACGCCGAAGGCAAGGAAGTGCTCCGCATCGCCGCCGAAGGCGCGTACACCTTCGCACCTGTCCATGAGCTCGGCACCGTCAGCGTAAACACCACCTACAACCGCCGGCACATCGACGCCGTCCTCGCCCTTCCGCTCGTCGACCGCGAGGCCATCGCCAAGGCCGACTTCACCGTGGCCGTCGACGCCGTCAACTCCGTGGGCGGCATAGTCATCCCCGAACTCCTCCGCGCCCTCGGCGTCCGCAACATTATCGAGCTCAACTGCGAGGCCAACGGCCGCTTCGCCCACACCCCCGAGCCCATCCCCGAAAACCTCACCGGCATCTCCGGGCTCATGGCCGGCTCCAAAGCCGACCTCGGCATCGTGGTAGACCCTGACGTCGACCGCCTCGCGCTCGTGATGGAAGACGGCCGGATGTTCGGCGAAGAGTACACTCTCGTGGCCGTGGCCGACTACGTGCTGAGCCACACCCCCGGCAACACCGTCAGCAACCTCAGTTCCTCCCGCGCTCTCCGCGACGTCACGGCCGCCCACGGAGGCTCCTACTCCGCTGCCGCCGTCGGCGAGGTCAACGTCACCACCGAGATGAAACGAACCGGCGCCGTCATCGGCGGCGAAGGAAACGGGGGTGTCATCTACCCCGAACTCCACTACGGACGCGACGCACTCGTCGGCGTGGCCCTCTTCCTCACCCTCCTCGCCAAGAAAGGCAAGAAAGTGAGCGAGCTCCGCAAGGAATATCCGGCGTACGAAATCTATAAGACCAAAATCCAGCTCTCGCCCGAACTCGACGTCGACGCGATTCTCGCCGCTATGAAAGAGCGCTTTGCCTCCGAGAAAATCACGGACATCGACGGCGTGAAAATCGACTTCGCCGACTCCTGGGTGCACCTCCGCAAGAGCAACACCGAGCCCATCATCCGCATCTACGCCGAGGCACACACCGCCGACGAGGCTAAAGCCCTCGCCGACCGCATCCGCGCAATCATCGCCGACCAGGCGTGAGTCCACTAAAATTATGCGGGCGCCGTGCTTTTTTAGCACGTCGCCCGCTGTTTTTGTCACTTAGACTCTCCGAGAGACGTCAGCGAAAGCAAGCAACTCCGTGTCTCCGTCCGAATCTCCGTAAGCATAAACCGTCACATCTTCTCTCCGGCCTATGCATGACTCAAGCCTCCTGACCTTCTCGGCGCCGCGGCAGTTGAGGCTGCCGAACCTCCCGGTTAAGATTCCGTGACCTTCGACTTCAGGGACTGTCCCGAGGACATGGCTCTGCTCAATACCGTGTGCCTCCGCCCACCCAACTATCCATTCCGCCATACTTGCAGAAACGATATAGACTTCGTTACCGGCGGCTTTATGCCTGAGCATCAGCTCTACAATTTCTCTGCGTTCAAGCCCTTTGAGCTTCCGCGAGAATTCCATGCCCTTCGACGCAAAGTCCTCATAAGACATCCCGGCATACAGATGTCCGAAGACCCTTTCCTTTGCCACTCCGCCCTCGATAAGACCCGCCTTCCAGCGCAAAATCGAAACCGCACATCCGAGCAGTGCGGAATAGAAACGCCGAGGCCCTACGGCAAATCGCGCAAAACGGGTAAAGGAATCACAGCTCACCAGCGTGCCATCGAAGTCAAACACGGCAATGGCTCCGGAACCTTTCACGCACATTTTTTCCCCGCCCAGATTTCTGCAGTCTTTCATAGATAGATGATGATAAAGAAGGTGATAACCCAGCACAAGAGACAGAGCTGAATAAAACGGTCATGAAGGAGCGTGCGCGTAGGACTCCCCGTAGAGCTGTCCACCACAGTCAGCTGCATGTACCTCAACAAACCTATCAGCACGAACAGCGACGTGACGTACACCCGTCCGGATTTAAATCTTTCCACCACTTCCGGAGAAACAGTGTACATTATATAGCATACAAGCATAACCGTGGCCACCATTGTCGTCGACTGGCTCATAAACTCCAGATTGTAGCGAAGAATATTCTTCCGCATCTTCTCTCCTGTCCGTTCATAGATAAGAATGTCGTCTCTCCGTTTCGAGAGAGCGAGGAAAAGTGCGAGAAGAAATGTCATGAGCACAATCCAATGGCTGATGAATATGTCCGTCGCCATACCACCCGCCACAATCCTCAGTACGAAGCCAAAGGATATCACCGCCACATCAAGCAAAGCCACACGCTTTAGAGCGAGGCAATACGCGATATTCAGAATCATATATATCAACACAACTCCCGCTGTACGCAGACACTCCGTAAGGGGAAGAAAGAATGTAATGCCCACAGACAGCATACATAGGACACACATTAGCCGCATGGCGCCTCCGCGGCTTACCTCTCCCGATGCGACTGGACGCATGCGTTTCTGAGGATGCTTGCGGTCAGACTCTACATCCACTATATCGTTCATACAGTATATGGCGCTCGAAATCAACGAAAATGATACGAACGCAATCATTCCGGCCGCCAACTTATGCAGGTTCAGAATATTGCCGCTAAAAAACAACGGCAAGAAGACGAAAAGATTCTTGACCCACTGTTTTGGACGGCACAAGCGTAGAATAGTACTTGCAGTCATGGCTTTATGCAGAGATAATAGCGTTTAGTTTGATGAATCCATATTGAATGGCCTCTGCAACGCGTACAATCGGCATAGCCCGAATTATATATTCCGGCCCTCCCACCCAGACAGGGATGCCTAAGAAAAGCATGAAAAGCGTCAGGACCGTCTTGCCGGGAAGCCAACGATTGAAGCACACGGCGGAAATGCGCTCCGCGATGATTTTGAAACGTCCGGAGAACATGGATTCTACGTGTTCGCTACTCAGCGAAAGCCAGATAATGGTTGAACTCATCATCCAATAGATACCGACCCGCAGAATATCGCAACTCAGAACAGTAAACATAGGCAGAAGCATCACGAACTGAAAAACAACCAGCGCTACCAGAGCATTCTGACTTTTCGCGCCCAAGTTTTTGCGGTTATACACTTTAATCATGCAGACTGCCGAATATGGCATCAAAATCCAGTAAGGCACAATCACAAATGCCATAGGCACAGGTATAGACTCATGAAAAATGTTTGTGAAATTATACCTGAAGTGTAAAGACATCACATCACCTGCGTCGGCGCCTATGAATTTCAACAAAAAAGGTATCTGATTATCCGGCAAGGCCTCCGGAGCATATTGGATGATTCTATGACAAATGGGCGGCAACATTTCGGGCGTTCCCTTGAATAGGCAGCAGGCAAGAAAGGCCAAAATAGGGGCAAACCACGCCAACACCGACTTCGTCATAGATCCATACCTCGTATTGGTAAGAAGAACGCATACCGGCACAAAAAAGAAAAACGTAGCCTCATGAAGCAATATTGCAACAACAGCAACAAGATTCGAAAGCACGAGCCAGCACCTGAGCGGCATGCGGTTATGTAAATATATCACTAATATGAAGAATGTAATTTCTATATAATCCCGCCTAAGATAACTTACCGGCACCATGAGCGGAGCTCCAAGCATAAACCCCATAATCAGCACATTGAGCGCGTGACCCCTCTTTATGAACATCCTTATTGTATATAACAGCGTAAACAGCCACGCGGCCAATGACACTACATATGACACACAGACAGGCCGGATACCAGTGACATCTTTCAGAAAAAAAAGAATTTCCCCTGTAAGGCCTCGACGGATAAAGCCTCCTGAATAATTATAGAGATAATCCACATACCCGTCCCAATCGTCTATTAAGAGTCCTGTCCTTACTCTTAGCAGCATCCACAACGACAGAATTACCGCGGTTAATACAAAAAGTGCGTCGCAGAACCGACCGAGGCGGTCCGCTCTCTCCGGTTTACTTCGATGTTCCTGCATCGAGTCTAAAAAATCCATTGGCGACTTCCCTGCCAACGGTTTATATTCAAACAAAATAAGCGTGGAAATCTGTAACCGTCGCCGTCCCGCAACTGAAGGCTTCTCGCATTGCCCATTAGAACAAGACGGCAACGCAGAAGCCCACGCCAGTATATGTAACCGATACTTTCGACTTGCGCGTGTGCGCAGGTCGAAAGCTATATATTACATAAACACAGGACATCTGTCGTTGCACAATCCTTGACTCTAATGTGAATTTTGCGAGAATTCTCAGTTATCAAGAATCGGCGTAGACAAACGCTCTTAAAAATAAAAAACACACGGCGACGCCTGACTTCCAGTGGTGCGGGACGCAGATAGCCTCCGTCTGCCGATGCAAAGTTATAAATTATTATCCTGCCGACAAAGTAATCGTGCAAAAAACAAGTAAAAAAATCCAGTCCGGACCAGTCCGGATAGTTTCAGTGCTTTCTTATTTTTTGCTCTTGTGTCTGTGACGCAGGGCGTGGATTATGCCTATAATCACCATCAGGAAGCCGATTTTGCCATGGACTCCGCCAAGGTGCGAGTGAGCGTTTCCTGCAATCCATACCGCCGTCGCAGCCACGCCGCTGACCACGGTCAGCAGAAACACCCACCACAACATCCTCGTCAGCCTGTTCCGGTTCTTCCGGAAGCGGGCGAACCAGTTGGAGAAACGGTAATGAAGATAGATGTGAAAGAATGAAAGAGCCAACAGAACCACGCCGAGGCCTATGTGAAGCCACACAGTCCATTCATGGCTTCCGGGACTTGCCTCCAGCTGTATTCCGGAGACTAAAATAAGGATTAGTGTCAGTCCGAGACTTCTGTCGCAGATCTTGAGTTTTGTTGCAGTGTCCATACTCCAATCATTTAAGTTTCACACCGCAAAGTTACTCCGAAACGTCCTTGCCGGGAATTGACGCCGCAAGGAAGGACTTGCACTATTTAAGGTTTTTCCGATATTCCGAGGGTGATTTCCCGGTTACTTTCTTGAAAAGCCTTGAGAAATAGGCATAGTCCTCATATCCCAAAGAGAAAGCTATTTCCTTGGAAGACGAAGCAGTATAACTCATCTGACGCATGGCCTGGACCATCACGCGACGGCGGATATAGTCGCCGGCGCTGAGCCCTGTTGCGCCCTTGACGGCCTCGTTGAGATATACCTCGGATATGTTAAGCATCGAAGCGTATTCCGAGGGCCTCTTTTCCTCCGTCATGTGCCGGTCCAGCAAGCGTTTGAGACTCAGCGTTATCTCGCGACAGCGCCCGGAGGCACATCCGGCTGAGCATTCCAGCGACGAAAGCACGAGCCTCACCACCGCCGACACAAGAGCCATCGCCAGTCTGCGGTCACCGCCATTCCTTTCAATCATAGAGCACAAGGTATCCACATCCTTCACTGCATTTTCCGGCATAGCGAAAGAACGCGGCGAAATCGAATATTCCTCAAGAGCCCTTGCCTCCGCATCGCCAAGGCCCTCCGGCGAGAAAGCGAGCATCCACCCTCCCCCCTCGCCCGACGGCTTGCTGTGTACCTGCCAGGGCGAAAGTATCAGAATTTCTCCGGCCCGAAGCTCTTTTTTAGCGAAATCCACATTCACTGACGCTTTTCCTGCCGTCAGAAGCGCGAGGATAAAATAGTCGTCCCTGTGCGCGTAATCCTTCATCGGGACATTCGCTTGCGCCCCGAAACGCTTCACGAACATACCGCTATCCGAAATGTCGCGCATCATCGAAAAAGGAATCTCCGTCGGCTTCATTGCATTCTCTTTTCAGATTTGCAAAGATATGGAATTTATCCGAAACATTCCACAATTTTATCGGAGTCTATTTTCGGGGGCAGAAGCCGGGGTGGGAAAGGCGGTAGGAGAGTTTCTGACGCGTCCCGCACGGCTCGGACTTTCCGGCCATTTTTGCCAACACGGGTATATTGGACGCGACGCAGGGCGACTGTGCCAGATTTTCAACCATATATGCATCCTTATTTTCTGCCGATTCATTGCTTTCTTCGGCTATTATTGCGTCTATGAAGGGCGCGGTGCCTTTGGGGAGATGTTCGGCGGTGGGACTGGTGTTCTTTTTGATGCGTTTGCGGGCAGTTGCGCCGAGGAGGAGTGATATGCCGAGGCGCCGACTCATTTCGCGGAGCTTGAGAATGAAGAAGCGTGCGCCGGCGGATTTGCCGCGCCATTCGCAGAGGTGAAAGAGGGAGTCGAGGACACAGACACGGGCGCCTGAGGCACTGATGGTCTGAGCAATTTTACTAAGGAAGCCATCAATGTCCTTAGGGTCGAGGTCGGCAAGGTCGATGTTTACGCGAAGGAGCTTTCGGGGTGCGCGTGCCGCAGCGGAGAAGTTGGGGAGCGAGCCCTGAAGGTCGAAGAACAGGACGCTCCGGGTTTCGGCGACGGTTTCGGCCACATGGAGGGCCTTACGGGCTGCGTCGGCGGCATTTGCACCAAGCACGCAGGCAAATTCGCCTTCATGCCAGCAGTCGGAGTAGATTTTCGGGCGGTCGGCAGCCTTGGAGGCGAGTTCGAGCCATGCTGCGGAGTCGAGAATTTGGAAGGGAGTGTTCATAGAACCGGATTTTTGAGATAAAAGTTAGTGATGCAAAATTACATCAAAAATCCAGAGTTCCGACGGAAATATGGCAAATCCTGCAGCTTAAGATTTTTTAAGGGAGAAGACACCGCGAGGGAAATGGCTGAAAGCCAATGGAAGGCGCTTCTTTGCGAGGATGCCACAAAACTGCCCTCCGGACACTAAGGACCGGAGGGCGAAGAGGTAACGAGGACTCAGTCGTCGTAGCGCAGGAAGTTGCCTTGGGAATCGAAGCGGGCTTCGATGCCGTTGGAGAGAGTGGCTTCGTAGCCGCCGCGGGTTCCTTTTTTCTCAAGGCCCACGATGCGGGTGTCCTTATGGTTTTTCTTTACATATTCCGCCATAGCCTTGGGAACGAGAGAGGAAGGTACGCTCTTGTCGACCGAAGTCTCCACTTCCTTCCAGTTGCCGCTGCGGTCAAAGGACACTTCCGTACCGTCCGAGAGAATGGCTTCGTACTCGCTTACACGTCCGAAGTCCGTGTCGACCTTGACAAGCGTCACGCCGGCCTTGAAATTCTTCTTGATCATTGCCTTGGCGGGAGCGGGGAGCATGGAATCGTCGTGATAGACCTTGTCGGCCGCACTTACGGCAGCAGTGCCCGCGAGGAGCACTACAAGCGCCATTATGATTTTCTTGAGTTTCATTGAGGATATTTTTTTGAATGTTATTTAGTTATTGTCTTAACGCAAAAACCGTGCCATTAGTTCGATGCCTGACGTTTCTTTGAGACGATGCTGGTGATATAGACAGTGAAAATCGGGAACATCATCATCCCGAGGGCCGCGAGCACCACGGCCAGAATACGCCCCTCGGGTGTTACAGGGGTAATGTTGGACCCGACCGTCGTCACATCCATCGACGCCCACCACAATGCGTCGGTATAATCCTTCACTTCCGGATTCGCACCCTGTTCGAGCATATAGAAGACGAGCGAGGAAAAATAGACCGTCGCGATGAGGAGAATAACGTAGGTGGCAAAAAGGCCGGCGGCACGGTTGCTGGTAATCCATCCAACGACCATCGCAAGAGCATATCCGCCTCGGACCAGAGGGATATATTGCAGGAGATATGCCGTCTTCGGGGAAAAGAAGACGAGTCCCATGCGGTGGATGATCCAGAGATAGGGGATAGACACCAGAAGAAAGAAAAAGTGCGTCAGGAAGTAATGCCATTTCCGGTCGGCCATGAACAGCTCGACGAAAAAGTCCAGCAGAAACACGCAACAGATGACAAGCTGAGTCTTCAGGAACCGCGGCTGGTCGTAATATTCAATGCCATGTCCCCCGAAAGAATCGAGCGAGATGCTCACGAGCAGAAAGACCGAGAGCAAGAGCACGAAAACGTGCAGTGTATTGAGAATCCATTTCTTAGTCATTTCCGTCAGCTTGGGGGTGTGTCCGCGCCCGGGCACGACGCGGCGACTCCGTCCGCGTCCTTTTGCGCGGGATTGGAAATATATCGTTCATAATAGGTCATGATCATGGCGGTGACAGGCAAGGCGATGATCATTCCGATTATTCCGAGCAGAGAGCCCCACACCGAAAGCGAGAGGAGAATCATCGCGGGATTCAGCCCCATCTCGCGGCCCATGACATGGGGAGTGATGATATAGTCGCATACCGACTGGCTTATCGCATAGACCAGCAGACACTTACCCATCTCCGGCAGGAAACCTGCGGCACCGTCCAGCGAATAGATGATGCACACGACGGCGACGGGTATAAGCGTGACGTACTGGAAATAAGGAATCATATAGAGGATTCCGACGAGAATTCCCATCGGGATGGCAAGCGGGAGCCCGACGATTGAAAAACCGGTGCAATAGAGCACTGTGGCGCAAAGCGCGACCACTCCCTGCCCGCGGAAGTAGCTGTTCATGCTTCCCTGCACCTCGCGCACGACGCTCCATCCGCGGTCGCGATACTTCTGCGGAAATATCAGCTTGAACCCGCGCACCATCTGCGGATAGTCAATCAGCAGGAATATTATGTAAATGAAGGTCAGGAGCCATTCGAGGAGGTGCATCAGCGTCTCGAGCGACTCTTCAAGAATGGACGAGCCCTTCGAGAGGAGAGCGGTGAGCCTCGCTCCCGAGAGCATTTCCTTCAGGGTGTCGGGATTGAAATAATTCTCCACGAAGTCCAGCACAAAGCGGTAGCCTTCCGGAATCTCGCGCTTGCCGGAACCAAGGTCATGGATAATGCCTCCGAGCATGTCGATATCCTTGACCACGGAGGGGACAAAAAGATAAACAGCACCGGCAATCACGGCCGAGACTTCGAGAAGCGAGAGAACCGCGCCGACCGCACGTCTGGAGACACGGGTCCAGCGCATGTTCCAGCGGACGAGCGGCTCCATGAGATAGGCCACGAAGCAAGCCACTACAAAAGGCAGCAGCACGTTGCTCAGATAGTTCATCAGACAGACCATCATCACGACGAAAGCAATCGTGATAATCAGCCGCATGATGCGGTCGGTGGTCCAGTACTGCGACAATCGTTCTTTAGCCATAAGGATGAATTGAAACGTTTAGATACTAACGTTTCCAGGCATCCTATGGTTCACTTCAGACCGGCGAGCAAATCGGCGACGACGAAGGTGCTTCCGCCCACGAATACGGTCGCCCCTACCGGAGCGGCCACCAGAGCGGCCCTGTAAGCCTCGACAACGGACCCGGGGCCCTTGAATACGCGACCGACGGGCAGTCCGGCCCCGCGGGCAGTCTCTGCCGTCGACTCTGCGGCGCGCGCGCGGGGAATGGACGGCTCCACAATATAATAATGCGCTCCGCGGGGCATCTCGCCCATAATCGCCGACACATCCTTATCGTTCACGAAGCCGATTACCATGTACAGCGGTCCGGAGTCCGCTACCCTTTTCAGCCGCGGACCGAGCCAACGCCAGCCGCCGATGTTATGGCCTGTGTCGCACACTGCAGTTACCCCATCGGGAGCGGGGAGCCTCATCCATCGGCCTGCAAGCCCCGTCAGCCCGCACACGTGGGCGAATCCCCGGCGTACAGCCTCGGCCTCCACCCCCGGCAGACGCGGGGAAAGAGCCTTCAGGGCGCACAGCACCGTCGCCGCATTCTCCGTCTGGCAGTCTCCCGCAAGCTCGCCCCGGAGGTCTCCGAAAGCTGTTCCGCGATAGACAATGCCCTCGCCGGAAGGTTCGGCGGCCGAAAACGCGCCGCTCTCCGACGCATATGTCAGCGACGCTACGCCCTTTTTCCGGGCCTCTCGGTCGAAAACGGCCCGGACTTCCTCCGTGCCGGGATTGCCGACCACGGCGGGGACTCCGGGAGCGAATATGCCGGCTTTTTCGAAGGCTATCTCAGGCTCGGTATGGCCAAGAAGAGCCGTATGGTCGAGGGAAATGTTCGTGACGACTGTCAGCAGTTTGTCCGTGAGAATGTTGGTCGAGTCGAGGCGGCCTCCGAGACCTACCTCCACCACAGCCACGTCCACCTTCTCCCTGGCGAAGTGCTCGAAAGCCATTATCGTCGTAAACTCAAAAAAAGAAGGAGTCAGCCTCTGCGAGAGAGGCGACTCCAGAAAACGGTCAACGAAATCCAAGACGCTCTCCTCGGAGACGGGGCGCCCGTTCACGCGTATGCGCTCGCGGAAATCGACAAGGTGAGGCGAAGTATAGAGTCCCACCCTGTAGCCGGCACTCTGGAGCACGGCCGCCAGAGTGTGGGCCGTGCTCCCTTTGCCGTTTGTGCCCCCCACATGTATAGCGGGGAATGCGGTGTGCGGATTGCCGAAGACTTCCGAGAGGGCGAGCGTGGCCTGAAGACCGGGCTTGTAGGCATCGGCTCCCGTCCGGGAGAACATGGCCAGCTTGCCGAAGAGAAAATCGAGTGTCTCGGCGTAGTTCATTACTTCTTGAGGATTTTCGAGGTCTTGCCGCCCTCGCGGACGATGTAGACACCGGCGGGAACGGTTCCGGATTTCCAGGCGGCGGCGTTCACGCGGCAACCGGAAAGATTGTATACCTCTGTCGATGTCTCTGCGGGGGCAAGGACGTCGACACATCCGACACCCGTGGTGGCATCGGCGGCAACAAGGTCGAGAGCGCCGAACTTCATGAAGAACGCGAGCCTCATCTCGTGGGGCAGACGGACTGTGCCCACGCTCCAGGCCGTGTCGCCGAGAGGCTCTGACCATGCAAGCTCGAGGGCGTCGCCAAGCTCGAAACCGCCGCTGACAAGCGGGGTAGCGGGAAGAACCTGAATGAAGGAACCGGCAGCAGCCTTATCGGTAAACATGCCGCGCACCATCACATTTCCGCTGAGCACCGGCGATACAAGGTAGTAGTACTGGTGGTAACGCTCGGAGCTCGGAGCCCAGTTGACGTGGTCCCAGGCGATGCCCTCGCCGTTACCGAACTTGAATGCGGAGAAACGGTAAACCGCAGGGAAGGCGGAATAGTCCGTAGTCATGTCGCTGACTTCCGCCTCGTTATCGGCGAGCACCTCGACGGCGTAAGGCGTCCATCCCGCGGGAAGTTCCTCGGCGTAGTTCATGCCGCCGTCGAAGAGCTGGCGGAAGGCCGTGGGAACCTCGAGGCCGGCGCCGCGGAGGGCTACCTCGAACTTGCCTGCGTCGCCGAGATCGATGTGGAGCACAGCATCCTCGCCTGCCGAAGTGGCCTTCGGGGCAAAGGTCACGGGAATCTCGACATCTGTTTCAGGCTCGAGCCCCGTGATTTCCGTCATCGTGGTCGAGAAGGCGTCGGAACCCGTCACGGAGACAGTACCCGAGACAGCCTTCGACCCGATGCTCGACACTTTCACGGAAAGCTCGGAAGAGTCGTCAGTGAAGGTGAGGGGAAAGGTGAGTTCCTTGACGTTTACGCTCGCACGGGCGCCGAGAGCCTCGGAAGTGGCCTTGACTGTGAGTTTCGGAAGGAAGTTGGCAAGACGTATGTCATTGCCCTTGATGATGGCAGTATAGCTCGTGGCGGGCTGCCACACGCCAAACCACTGGATATTGGGACTCGTTCCGGCCTTGGCGTTGGAGATATCGACAAGGAGGTTGCCGCCCTTGTAGGCGTAAGGGGTGGTGAAGGATACGGTCCACTCGGTGGCGTCGGCGGCGAGACTGACAGCGGCCGAGGAAACCTTTGTCAGTGTGGCGGACACATATTCCTTGTTCTCCGCATCGTAGGTGGCCTGTTCGACCTCTGCGAGGGAAACCACGATATCCTCGTTGGTCCAGTCCTTCGACATCGACTTGACGTAGAAGGTGAAGGAAAGGAGATTGTTGTCCTTTAGGGACTTGAGCATGTCTGCGGGATAGATGACCTGAGAGTGGTTCGGACGATCCATCCACTGCCCGTAGACGGGCACGCTGTTGAAGCCTGTACCTTCGCAGACGGTGAGACTGATATCCTCGGCAGAGGAGGAGAGCGCCGTCGCGCAAAGCAACAGAAGAGGGGTAGAGATTTTTTTCATTCGGATTAGAAATTATTTGCTATCTGGACACAAAAATAAGCATAATTTCCCGTGGAAGCACAATAGGACAAACGCGAAATACGCAAATTAACAATTATTCAGAAACTCCCGTTTCCGGAATCCCACGAATCACAGCTGAAATCGCGCCGCTCTCGTATCCTCTCGAGGCCGCCATGCGGAAGAGCTTCGTCCGGCCCTCGTATGTCGCGGCCTCCTCTCCCAGAACCCTCGCACGGGCTCGTATCAGTCCTTCGAGAATACGGTTATATTCCTCCGGGTCTATTTCTTCCATGGCCGAAGCGATAATCGGCTTGGAAATACCCTTGAGACCAAGTGCGTATGCGATTTTACGCCGTCCCCAGCGCTGAAAGCGGTATTTGTCCCGGACAAAAGCCGAGGCGTAGCGGGCATTGTCGATAAACTTTCTTCGTTTCAGGGACTCGAGGACATCCTCTGATTCCTGAGAGGATAGCCCCCACCCCCTCATCTTATCAAGAGCCTCGCGCTCGCAGACCTCGCTCTTGGCGCACCGCGTCTCCAGACGCAGAAGAGCCTTCTCGGGACTCAGCGGTCTATTGTTTCCTGGCAAGGGCATAGCGGATATTTCCCTTATAGTCGCGCAGAATCTCAATCGAAGCGGCCTCGAAGCCTTCCTCTGAAAGAAGTCTCCGCATGGCCTCGCCCTGCGTACTGTTGATTTCAAAAAACAGCATTCCTCCGGCTTTCAGGGCTCCGGAGGCATAGGCCGAGATGGCTCTGTAGAACAACAGAGGATCGTTCTCGGGCACGAAAAGAGCCATGCCCGGCTCCTTTTCGAGCACCCGGGCGTCCATATCCCTTGCCTCGGAAGGGAGAACATAGGGCGGATTGCTCACGATGAAGTCGTAGCTCGCCGCGGGCAAGCCCTTGATGTGAAGGGCATCGTCGCGGAAAACGGTCACGGTCCCCGGGGCGAGAGTCTTTACATTCTCTTCGGCCACTTCGAGAGCTTCTGGACTCAGCTCGAGCGCGTCCATCCTGCAGAAGGGCAGTGTCCGTGCAAGGGCAACGGCAATGCATCCGCTCCCTGTGCAGACATCGAGTCCGCGGAGGTCGGAGCGGCCGCCCATGCGGTCCACAACGAGGTCCACCAGGCCTTCCGTCTCGGGCCGGGGGATAAGAACAGCGGGAGACACCTTGAAATCCAGGCCGTAGAAACGCGCGCGGCCTACGGCGTACTGAACGGGCTCGCCGGCAAGAATACTTTTCGCCGCCGCGTCGAGCTTTCCTTCCGTGAAACCGAGGAGTGTCCGGTCGCCGTCGGTGAAGAGCTTCCTGCGGTCGAAGCCCGCGAGGTCCTCCATCAGAATCCTCGCGGCGCCCTCTGCCTCCCCCGCCCCGAGGGCGGGAGCGAGGGAGGCCTTGAGCTCATTGTATTTTTCGCGTGCGGTCACTTGTCGTTCACGTGCTCGAAAATGAAGGCGTCGTCGTCATCGGCCGGAGCATATCCCGGGACGTCGATGTCGTTGCCGTCGAATCCCACGGAGTCGTCGTCCACATCGGCATCGTCCCAGTCCATGTCCTCGCCCCAGGTCGAGGCATCGATTTTCCTGAGATCCTCGCCCTCTTCGTCAGCTTCGGTGTCTTCGGGCGACTGAGTGAAGATGAATTCATCTTCCTCGCGCACGCGGTGATGGCCGTCGAGGGGCCTGTGGGTGATTTCCGACGGCTCGATGCGGTTCTTATCGTCGGTGATGGCCTTCCAGAGAAGGTCCTTGAGTTCGGGGATGCCTTCGCCTGTGACGGCAGAGATGAACACCGACGGAACACCCTGTGGAACAGTTTTGGCAATCTCTTCCTTCAGCTCCTCGTCGAGGAGGTCGGCCTTTGAAACGGCCAGCACGCGCTCCTTGTCCATGAGCTGGGGATTGAACTGTTCGAGCTCACGGAGCAGAATGTTGTATTGCCCGGCGATGTCGTCGGCGTCGGCGGGCACCATGAACAGGAGCACCGCATTGCGCTCGATGTGGCGCAGGAATCTGAGTCCGAGGCCCTTTCCTTCGCTCGCACCCTCGATTATGCCCGGGATGTCGGCCATGACAAAGGAACGGTTGTCGCGATAGCTCACGATACCGAGCTGGGGCTCCATGGTGGTGAAAGGATAGTCGGCAATCTTGGGCTCGGCCGCTGAGATAGCCGAGAGCAAGGTGCTCTTGCCGGCATTGGGGAAACCGACGAGACCCACATCGGCGAGCATCTTCAGCTCGAGGATGATGGACTTCTCGATGGCCGGCTCGCCGGGCTGGGCATAACGCGGAGTGCGGTTTGTCGAGGACTTGAAATGCCAGTTGCCGAGACCTCCGCGGCCACCGCGGAGGAGTTTGATCTCCTGACCGTCGTCCGTCACCTCGCAGAGGTATTCGCCCGTCTCGGCGTCGAAGACCACAGTCCCGCAGGGGACCTCGATTATCTGGTCCTCGCCGTCCTTTCCGAATGAACGGCCGCCGGAGCCGCTCTGACCGTTGCCGGCGAAGATGTGGCGCTTGTATTTAAGGGGAAGGAGAGTCCACATGTTGCGGTTGCCCTTGAGAATGATATGCCCGCCACGGCCTCCGTCGCCACCGTCGGGTCCGCCTTTGGGAACGTATTTCGCGCGATAGAAATGACGCGAGCCCGCGCCGCCCTTTCCCGAGCGGCACAATATCTTCACATAGTCGATAAAATTGCTGTCAGCCATAGTTGATGTGTCTTTTGTTAATTAAACGCCTCTCGCGCCGCAAGGTTCGGCGACCAGGTCCCATAGGCCTATCCGGTCTAAAAAAACCTACACTCTGCACTCTAAATTCTAAATTCCAAATTGCGGTAGTGTTTCATCAGCTCGGAAGCCTGACGGAAGTCGGTCGGGGAACCGACGTCAATCCAGGTTCCCTTAATAACGTAATAGGTAACGCGGGCGCCTTGACTGATGGCCTCGGCGATTAGGTCCGGAGCGTCCTTGCTTTCTCCCGGGCGCACCTTACGGAGAATTTCATTGTTGAAGATGTATATTCCCGCGTTGGCGTAGTGGGAATATGTGGGCTTCTCCTCCAGAGCCGTCACGCGCTCGGGGTCCTCCGGGTCGAAGGACAGGATGGCAAAGGGCACGCTCACCTGAAAAGGCACTACGGCAATTGTCACGTCCGCGCCGCTGTCGATGTGGCGCAGATACATATCCTCGTAAGAAATCGTTGTCAGCAGGTCGGAATTCATCACCACGGACGCACCCTCCTTCTCAGCCACACCGGTAAGGGCCACGGCTCCTATGGTGCCGAGCGGCCGGTCCTCGCGGACACAGCGCACCTGCACTCCGGTATCGCCGAAAGGCTCCCGGAAATGTTCCTCGATCTGCTCGGCGAGGTAGCGCGTACACACGCATATATCCTCAATTCCCGAAGCCGCCAGAGCCTCGATGTTGTAGTCGATAATTGCCTTCCCTTCGATTTTCAGCAGAGGTTTGGGGGTTGTGAGCGTCATGGGGCGCAGACGCTCGCCCTTGCCGCCGGCCATGAGAACGGCGCTGAGCGGGAGGCGCGTGGGCGTGGCTGTAAGGTCAATCAGGTTCAGGAGGCGACGGTCGGCGTCGAGCTCCGGGACAAGGCAGATATTGCGGCGCCGGCACTCCCTGAAAAGCTCAAGGCGCTCGCGCGTCGTCATCCCCGGAGTGATGCAACGGAACTTCGGCTGACACGCCTCGCCGGCCCGGGAATCAAGAGAGAGCCCGCGGAGCAGCGCGCGGCGGAGGTCGCCGTCGGTCAGGGTTCCGACCACGCGGTCCTCGCCGTCGAGCACGAAAAGAGTCATATGCTCGCGGTCGTAGAGTCCGTTGAGGGCCTCAAGCGCCTCGAAGAGGCTTGCATCGCTGCGGATGGTGTTGTGTCTGCTCATTTCTTTTCGTCATTGATACGTGATTCCGCTATGGCCCAGTCAGCCGGAGTGTCGAGATCAAGGCTCCGCGAGCGGGGCATCTCGAACGGGATTCTGCGGGGAAAAGCCCCGAGAGGCATCTGCCGGATGGACTCCGGGCGGATTACGTAGACCGCCCCGTTGTATTCCCAGACCTTGGGGGCTTCCTGACGCCGGGTTATCAGTCCGGAACCCTTGCACACATGGAGTGTGCCGTCCTGAGAAGTTTCGAAAAGGTTGTAGTAGGGATTCGCTCCGCTTTCGCATACGCTTACCACCATGTCAGTGCTCTCGGGGTCGTAGAGGGCCTGCGCACCGAGAATATCCCCGACAGCCCGGAAGGGGCTTGTCGGCTGGAGAAGTACTACCGCGTCGTATTCAAGGCCGATGGCGTCGGCCTTGTCCATCACGTCGAGAATCACCTCACGCGAGCCAACGGTATCACCGGCAAGGCTCTCCGGGCGCATGTACCAGACGTCCAGGCCGCACTCACGGCCGACGGAGGCTATCTCTTCGTCCTCCGTGCTCAGGACCACGCGACGGCGGGCGGCGGCCCGTCCGCCCGCCCCCACAGCTCCACCGGCCG
>ERZ779802.385-NODE-385-length-17339-cov-3.927158_pt1 | contig 17339 bp, 8 predicted proteins | sample MGYA00511252_ERZ779802 | MGnify/ENA primary metagenome ERZ779802 (study PRJEB29588, sample SAMEA2153887) | human gut metagenome | biome: human gut; feature: human-associated habitat; material: faeces | place: Denmark | collected 2008/2010 ... | reverse complement strand
TTTAAAAGCTCAAAACGCTCTGTCTTATAAAAAAGGGAGCAATATTCGCCTTTCTCTTTTCCATCTGCACGACCTACGCCAAGGGCAGTATATTGAGGAAGACGCTCCTTCAAGTCATTGAGTTGATTCTTTACCACCTCCTGCATGCCCACAATGTCCGGAGCATAATAAGCAATCATCTGTGCTGCATTATCCTTACGGTATTTCCAGTTATTCATACTGTCCGCTACATGATCCAGACGGATATTAAACGACATCACCTCCACCTTAGCTTCCGGTTGCTTGCCGCACGAGGCGACAAGCAATACGAAAGCAACCAATACACTATTGAAAAGCACGTTTTTCATGGTTATAATCCTTTTTAATCTATATAAAATTTACCAAAATCAAATCCTGCCAAACCTAATCAGCCTTATTCAAATAAGGAGACGTAAAGCCTAATCTCTTCAATCCCTTCTGTACATCGGGATGACTCATGAAAAGCTTCCAAATTAAACCGGTGCGATAGTTCTCTATCATCACAATAATCGGTCCCTGGTCAATGGCAAGATACGAAGGCGCAAACCAATCCTCAGTCAGATTAAATGCATCTTTGAACCCATATTCACCCCAAAGACGGTCACCCAGTTCTTCATAGAAATAGCGCATGGCTTGCAACGAATATTCCGGTGCATAAGGAATAGACGACAAGGCAGCTGTTGGGGTAATAACACCGCGGTCATTACCAGGACAATGCGCAGAGTAACCTTTATCACCATCACTGGCTGTCAGTCCCCAGCACTGTTCTCCATACCCTTTATACCCCTTCGGATTATCTATGCAATAAGCACGATTAATCAGGGTATGTGCTTTCATCTGTTCTTCATAATCAGCATAATAATCTTTCAAACCACGCGGATCAAGTCCCATATAAGAATAATGGGTAAAGAACAAAGGTCCGCCATAATCACTTCCCAATGGCAAGGTTATGTCGTAATACTTCTTACCATTTTTGAAAACGATAGAATTGGCCCACCCTTTATGATATACTGACTCTGCAATGGGATAAGTGGGTGAAGAAGCAGCAAGTATATACGTAATATGGCACTCATTATGCCCTTTTATCTGATGGTTCATCGACCAACCGTTATTGGGTGACCAATGCCAATAGAGTACATCCTCACCACCTTTAGTAAACCAATTCCATTCAGCCTGACGCCACAGGTCATTAATAAGACCACGGATACGTCTTTCCACCTGATTATCTTTGTTGAAATACTGATGTGCAGCCAGCAGCCCTTCGAACATGAAAGCAGACTCTACCAGATCAGCACCATCATCTTTCCGGCTGAAAGAAATGGTTTCTCCGCTCTGTCCATTTATCCAGTGTGCCCAAATGCCATGGTAACTGTCCGTATTCTTATCATTCAGAAAGCTGACTATTTTCAGCATACGCTCTGCCGCTTGTTCACGTGTTACAAATCCACGTTCTGCACCGACAATAATAGCCATTACCCCAAAGCCGGAACCACCAATGGTAACAATATCGTCATTACCGTTACTACGTTCGCGTGCCAAGCCCGAAACCGGATGTCCGTAATCCCAGAAATAACGGAAAGTCTGTTTCTGTACGAGGGTCATCAGTTCTTCATCAGACAAGTTCTTCTCCTTCTTACCACCGGAAGCTGCCGGTAGCAGGCTAAACGGGTAAAGCAGAAGCATCACATATATTATAAGTCTCATCATATATTCTATTTATCAGTTTAGTGCAGGGCTTTCAAAGCCTAACTTTTTCATTCCCTGCTGAATTTCCGGAATAGCCATGAATAAATTCCAAAGCATTCCTGTCCTATAATTTTCTATCATACAAATGATCGGTCCCTGGTCTATAGCTATACACTGGTTATCATACCAATTAGCTGTCAGGTTGAAAGCATCTACAAAACCATAATCTCTCCAGAGTTTATCACCCATCTTATAATAGTAAAAGTGCAATGCAGACATCGACTCTTCCGGAGTATAAGGAAATGCAGACAATGCAGCCGTAGGAGCAATCACTCCTTTATCATTTGTAGGTGAATGTGCCGAATAACCATTATCACCATCACTAGCTGTCAGCCCCCAACAAGAGGCTCCATAACCAGCATATCCCTTAGGATTCTCCTTACAATAATTATAATTGATCAGAGTATGGTTTTGATTCTGTTCCCAATAATCAGCATATTGATCTTTCAGTCCTTTCGGATTAATGCCCAAGAAGGAATATTGAGATAAGAATAACGGTCCACCCTTATCAGCTCCCAGCGGAAGCTTGTATCCATAGTAGGTATTACCATTCTTCAAACCGCCATTCCTTGCCCATCCAGCTTCATAAACCGCCTTATCGATAGGATAAGTAGGAGAAGAAGCTGCAAGCACATAAGTTATCAGGCACTCATTCCAACCTCTGATCGGAAGATTCTTCTCAAATCCATAGTTCGGGCTCCAATGCCAATACAGAACAGACTCTCCACTTTTCTGAAACCAAGTCCATTCAATAGCTTCCCACAGGCGGGTTATATCAGAACGCAATTTACTCTCAGCTTCCGAACCGTCCTTGAAGTATGCACGTGCTGCAAGTAGTCCCTGGAAAAGTAAAGAGGTTTCTACCAGATCCGCACCATCATCTTTATCACCAAATGGCTTTGTCTCACCAGTTGCACCGTTAATCCAGTGTGCATAGGCTCCATGATAACTCGTACACTCTTTATCCAGGAAAGTTACAATCTTCTGCACTCTTTCAAGAGCTTCCTGTCGGGTTACAAATCCTCTTTCAGCCGCTACCAGCATCGCCATCACTCCAAATCCTGTTCCTCCGGTAGTAACAACATCACCGGAAGTTGTTCTTTCGCATGCCATACCGGAATGTGCATGACCGAAGTTCCAGAAATACTTAAAAGTTTGTTTCTGCACCAAAGTTAATAAATCCTCGTCAGGAATGCGATCAAACTTATCCGAATCATCCATCCCTGTACGGATTTCATAGACTTTGCCATTGGTAAGAGATACTCCGGAAGTGGATTTCACCCCCGGATTGATCACCAGTTTATATGAGGAAAAACTTTTAAAGCCACCTGTTGGAGTCAATGAGAGTTTATCCTTTCCCTGTAGTTTTGAATCATACGCCACCGCCTGATCATTCAGTTTCAATATGATATTACTTTGAATCGTAGCTTCATCCACTGCATCTGTGAATGTAAGCACAATACTGGCACTAGGAGCTACATTTTCAAAGGAACTCTGATCCTGTTTCTCACCAATGGATATACTTTGCAGTTCAAATTTTCCGGGTGTTTCCGAAGCATCATCTTTACTGCAAGAAATCAGTAATAAGGACAGTATGAAATAAACAGCTCTCATATTCACTCTATTTCTAACGATCATCATTCTTTACCTGAATAAAGTTGCTTGATATCAGAAGCAGATATAGCTCTGTCATAGAAGCGGAACTGGTCTAGCTGTCCCGGAAAATTGGATGCCCAACTCTGTGCTTCTGCACCTTCTGTCAAACTGGGTTTTGTGCTAAACTGAAATGCTCCGATAGCAAATGTACCCAAATCTTTAAATTTAAGCTTTCCATAACCGGGCAGTTCTTTTGTAAATGCACTTTCACCATTCCGGTAAACTGTTACTGTCGAATTACTACCATCATAAACAAATGCCATATGAACCCATTCAGTACCAAAGACATTGTCTATCTTAGCTTCTACCCATCTCTCATCATTATCTTTCACTGATGTACAGTTATACAGATGCATCTTGAAGAAAGCCTGGGTCTCACTACTTGTATTTTCCAGATAGATATCAAAATTACCCCAGAAAGTCTTGGTATTAGGAATACTGAAGACACCATATGCGGAAGTATTTCTCGTTGTTTTCATCCAGAAAGCCACCGTACAACTTCCTAAATCGGGTATAGAATCGGTCAGATAAGAAGGAACACGGGCTAACAGATATGTATCTTTTGTGCCTTGATAAGCTTGTCCGTTGATGCCATCAGTATAAGTAATATCCCCTCCGGCACTCATGAGGAAGGTGTAATTACCCTTATCACGCATATCATTCTCAAAAGGCAAGAACAATTTCATTGGTGAGAACACTTTGGGAGCAGAACTATCCGGATAATCAAAAGCCGGATGATCCATATCCTGAAAACAAGATTGCAAAGTGAGTGCTGACACACAAAATGCCAACAATAAATTAATATATCTTTTCATGGTCATTACTATATGAATTAATAATTAGGGTTTTGAACTAACACGCCATTTGATTTGTCAATTTCGTCCTGAGGCAAAGGCAACAATGCATGCTTATCCTGGTAACCGGTCTTTCCGGCTGCATGTAGCACTTCCTTCGCTATTCCCCAACGTACAAGATCATAGAAGCGATCGAATTCCATACCCAACTCAACACGACGTTCATGACGAATAGCTTCCCGCAATTCACTCTGATTATCAGTGGTAACCTCCGGCAAGATATTAGCATTCATACCACGGGCACGGGCACGTACCATCTCAAGATATCTTCTTGCACTTGTATTATCACCCAGTTCGCAAGCAGCTTCCGCAGCCATCAGTACGACATCCGAATAACGGATCAGACGAATATTCACCCAATACCCACTCTTCGTATACTTTTCGCGCAAAGCCGGATCTGTATACACTTTCTTATTAAAGTACTTTGCTATCACATCGGCATTGGCAATCGGCTTTTCTCCATAAGGTTTGTTTGCAGGAATGGTCGAAGGATCTTCTCCTGTTCTAATAAAATACAATAAAGTCTCATCCTTTCTGGGATCACCTTCTTCGAATGCGTCAGCCAATAATTGAGTAGGCGTATGTTGGCCCCAACCTAAATTCCATTCACCGGCCCCACGACAGCCCTGTACCTGAGCATACTGGCTACCAATTTCGTTGGACCCCGGAAGAGCAGCAGTAGCAGTACATTGAAGTTCCAGAACGGACTCACCACAGTTTTCACCTTTCTCACGGAAAATATCTTCATAAGGTGTATTCAAATTATATAAACCGGAAGAAATAACGTCCTCTGCTGCCGCACGCATATTGTTCCAATCATTACGCATCATATAAGTACGGGCATGTAAGGCACGAGCCGCTCCCCAGCTAAGACGACCGACATATTGTGCTTCCCAAGTCCTCGGCAAGTAAGATTCTGCATTCGTCAGATCTTCATCAATCAAAGTATATATCTGAGCAACAGAAGATTTGGGAATATTGGCATCTGCTACACTCCCTACTTTAAAATCAATCAAGGGCACTTCGCCAAAAGCACGTACCAAATTGAAATAACAGAAAGCACGCATCAATAAAGCCTCTCCCTTATTAACTAAGTCACCGCCTGCCAATGAAGGATTCGACTTCATCTCCTCCAATACATCATTTGCTTTATGAATCAAGGTATAATTAGCATTCCAGTAACTTTTTATCATGCCGTCACTTGCAGCATATTCAAAATCATCAAACATTTTTCCTGTTGCAGATCCGTCAGACAGTGTACTACCCTTTTCCGCATCTTCCGAACGCATACCATGAATAGCCAACGCCGTATTTCCGGAAACAATATGATAACCACGAAGCAAGGCATACATGTTAAAAATCTGTGTTTCATAAGTACCACCAGTCAGGTCATCTTCAGTCAATACTCCTTGCGGTTTCTGATCTAACAGGTCACTGCATGACATCTGGGAACATCCCAGTGCCAAAGCCATCACATAATAAAATATCTTTTTCATACTGATCGTTTTTCTTTTATTAGATTTCATGTTTAGAATGATAAGTTAAAGCCTAATGTATAAACTACAGGCATCGGATAACCTCCACCATCTACACCAAACGCTGTTGCACTACCACCAACTTCAGGAGTATATCCGGTATTGCGGCTCCATGTTTTAGGATTCTGCACATTACCATAGATACGTAAAGATTGCAGTTTAATGCGGTTCAACAAACGGGGATCAAAGGTATATCCCAACTCTATGTTACGGATACGGAAGAAACTTCCGTCTTCTACATAGTAAGAAGAAGCTTCCAGGTTTACAGAACGGGATGGATCAAGAATCGGATCCCAGTTGGATGTTCCTTCACCATGCCAACGGTTCAAATGCCCTATGCGATAGTTGAATTGTGCATAGGCACTACTATCCCAGTTACGATAAACCTCATTTCCATAAACGCCCATCATATCTACACTCAAATCAAAATTCTTGTAACCCAGATTTACGCTAAAACCATAAGTAAAATCCGGAGTAGGATTACCAATCATAGTACGGTCTTTCTCTGAGATAATACCGTCACCATTTACATCGGCAAACTTCAAATCGCCCGGCTTCACAGAAGCTACCTGGTTAGGTGCTGAAGTTTCGATATCGGTTTCATTCTGATAAACACCTGCCACTTTGTATCCATAGAAGTAGCCGATAGGATATCCTTCAGATACACGAGAAACGCCATTAATTATTGAATAATCTTTGCTTATCAATGATACAACTTCATTATCAATAGTCGTTAGATTGGCTGAAACACCATAACGCCAGTTTTCACCGATTTTATCGCTCCAGGATGCTGCCAACTCAAAACCACGGTTACGAATCTCTCCTGTATTCTGCAATGCAGGAACCGTACCTGAAAGACCGGGAACACTTGTCAGCAAGTCTTTGGTTGTCTTATTGTAATAAACAGGAGAAATCTGCATGCGACCATCCAACAGATGCATATCAAAACCAACTTCCCATGAATAGTTACGCTCCCAACCCAATGTCTGTGAAATCAGTTTATCCGGTCCCTTACCTGCAATAACATTATCACCAAAGACAGCAGAACCCGAACTTGTTATATTAGGGTAGGCCGGATAGTGGGAACCTCCTGTATTCTGGCTTCCCAAAACACCCCATGAACCTTTCAGCTTCAGATAATCGATCACATTCTGTTTCTTCATGAATGCCTCTTCACTCATAACCCAACCGGCACCGAATGAATAGAAATTATCCCATGTATTTCCTGTTCTCTTAAATACGGAAGAACCGTCACGACGATAAGAAGCATTCAGCAAATAACGATTTTTATAGTTATACAATGCACGGAACAGATAAGACATTGTAAAACGTTTGTATTGGGATCCACCATTAGTAGCTGATGTAGCATCATCAATCATAGTAATCCACCACTTATCTATATCTTCGCCAATGGAAACACCATAACCTGGCAATTGACTGCGGCCACCCGATAAATCAGAATATTCATTATAATTCGTAGTAAGACCAGCAGTCAGAGTTAAACCATGATCACCAAACTGATTAATATAAGTCAATACATAATCGGACTGTGCTGCCATTGATGTAGACTTCGACTGACTGATACTTTCTTTATCCGTCAATCTTTCTTTACCACCTTCTACATCCGGGTTATACACATAAATAAGCGGAGAATAAGAACGTGACTGGCTGGAAGCATAATCCAGGGAGAAAGTAGCCTTAAAGGTTAGATTCTTCATCAAATCAAGTTCTCCGTAGATATTTCCTGCCATACGATAATTTGCAGATTTATTATGAGCACCTCTCAACACGGGCTCAATCATAGGATTCCAAACCTGAGCACGCTGAAAATCAGGAAGAGTATGTAGAAGACCGCTTTCCGTATCATAAACAGGAGCAATCGGAGCTGCTTTCAAAGCAGAGCCTACACCTTTTGCATCAGGATATAATGCACGTACACCGTTCACCTGGAAACCAAAACGTAAGAAGTCGGTCACTTTATGTTCACTATGCAAATTCACAGTAAACTTATTCAGCTTTTCACTCTTGATGGAACCTTCTTCCATTACATATCCCAAGCCCAGATAAAACTTACTTCTATCTCCCGAAGCTGTAATGCTAACCGTATTGTTAGTAAGGAAACCTGTTTGGAACATCTCATCCTGCCAGTCAGTATCTGCATTCCATACGGTATAATCGTACGGATCGCCACCCTGATTCATGCGTTGTTCATTATAAAGCATTTTGAACTGCTCTGCATTAGTCAGGCTAACGCGGTCTGTAACCTTTTTCCAACCCACCGAACCATTAATGCTGACCTGAGTCTTACCTTCTTTCGCCTTCTTAGTAGTAATGATAATAACGCCATTAGCACCACGCACACCAAAAATAGCCAAGGAAGAAGGGTCTTTCAGGATTTCCATAGATTCAATATCCGCTGTATTCAGATAGTTGATGTTATCCGTAAACAGTCCGTCCACTACATATAAAGGAGTATAACCATTGATAGAGTTTGTACCGCGAACACGAATTTCCGGATCCTGCCCGGCACGTCCTGTATTGATAACCTGCACACCAGCGACCTTACCTTGAATAGAAGCCAAAGGATTGGTAGATGGTTTTGAAGCAATCTCGGCAGCTTTCACCGTTACAATAGAACCGGTCAAATCACGCTTCTTGGCGCTACCATAACCTACTACTACAACTTCTTCAATGAGCTGACTATCCTCTTCCATCATAAGATTCACTGTAGAACGCCCATTAAGCGCCACTTCCTGTTCCTTCATACCAATATAGCTGAATATTAAAGTGGCATTCGCCGGTACGCCAGGAATCTGGTATTTTCCGTCGATATCCGTAATAGTTCCCATATTCTCCTGTCCTTTTACCAGAACAGAAGCACCTATAACAGTTTCGCCTGTCTTATCTGTAACGACACCCGAAACTGTAATCTTGTTCTGCGCCATCGAAACGACAGCAAACAGTAACATCACACATGTAATTAATAGATTTCTTTTCATTTTGTATTGATTTAAAATTACTCTGCAAACGTATAGCAATAATTGATTTAAGTCAAAAAACAGACTACCACAAGAGTACCACGCCTAAACATGGTACTACTTTATAACTACTACATACTCGCAGAACTAATTAGTTATCAGACATTTATTTTTAATAAAGTTTCTGTATTCGTTCTTTATCTATCTACTACCAAGCAGATACTTATTGAAGCGAAAATAGGGCCTTATTCACATCACGGCTATCACCACCTATCATTACTTCAAAGTCGCCCGGTTCGCACACAAAATCCAGATTGTAATTGTAGAACTTCAACATATCAGCTGTTAACTTGAAAGACACTTGTTTGGATTCACCGGCTTTCAGGAAGATTTTTTCAAAGCCTTTCAGTTCTTTCACCGGACGTGTTACACTGCCTATAAGATCGCGGATATATAGCTGCACTACTTCCGAACCGTCATACTTACCTGTATTGGTTACCGTTACAGTTGCCGTAATCTCTCCATTGATATTCATGGACGATTTATCCAATGTAATATCGCTATAAGAGAAAGTAGTATAGCTCAAGCCATATCCAAACGGATAAAGCGGTTCGTTATCTACATCCAGATAATTGCTACGGAACTTCTGGAACCAAGCTCCTTGAGGCAAAGGACGACCGGTATTCTTATGATTATAGAACAAAGGAATCTGTCCTACACTCTTCGGGAAAGTAGCAGTAAGTTTACCACTCGGATTTACATTTCCAAACAGTACATCACCAATGGCAAGAGCAGCTTCACTACCACCAAACCACACATTCAGAATAGCAGGTACATTTTCCTGCTCCCAATTCAATACTAACGGACGACCGGTAAACAACACCAATACCACCGGTTTGCCGGTTTTCAACAATTCCTGCAAAAGTGCACGTTGCGCATCCGGCATTTCGAGATCTGTACGACAACTACTTTCACCGCTCATCTCGGAAGACTCACCCAAAGCAGCAACAATCACGTCAGACTTGGCAGCTACAGCAAGCGCCTCATCCAGCAGTTCCTTATCTGTACGATTGTCGCGATGCAGGGTACGGCCAAACATAGTAGCACGTTCTTCGTATTCGGCATCACTCATCAGATTACTCCCTTTAGCCGTAAGAATTTTAGCCTTGCCTCCCACTACTTCTTTCAGACCTTCAATCAAAGAAGGATATTTGTTCATCACAGCAGCCACACTCCACGTACCCGGCATATTGCTACGGCTATCAGCCAAAGGACCTACTACAGCAATGGTACCTTTCTTTGCCAGAGGGAGTACACTATTCTCATTCTTCAAGAGAACAAAGCTTTCCGAAGCTGTCTTACGGGCTATAGCACGGTGTTCTTTCGTAAAGATTTGTTTTTTAGGACGGGTTATATCACAATATTTATAGGGATTATCAAAAAGACCCAGCTTATACTTAGCTTCCAGAATACGGCGACAAGCAGCATCAACAGCCTTTACTGAAACTTTTCCTTCTTCCAAAGATTTCTTAAGTGTGCTTGTAAAAGCATCGCTTACCATATCCATATCAACACCTGCATTCAGAGCCAAGGCTGCAACTGTTTGTGTATCCCCCATACCATGATCGGTCATTTCAGTGATACCGGTATAGTCTGTCACAACAAACCCATCAAAGTTCCACTGCTTACGAAGTACATCGGTCATCAGCCACTTATTTCCGGTAGCCGGTACACCATCCACTTCATTGAATGAAGCCATCACACTACCCACACCTTCTTCCACGGCTGCTTGATAAGGTAACATATATTCGTTGAACATACGTTGATGACTCATATCCACTGTATTATAGTCGCGTCCTGCTTCTGATGCCCCATATAAAGCAAAGTGCTTTACGCAAGCCATAATCTCATCATTACTACTCATATCCTTCCCTTGATAACCACGTACCATAGCACGCGCAATCTCCGCTCCCAAGAAAGGATCTTCACCATTCCCTTCGGAAACTCGTCCCCAACGGGGATCACGGGAAACATCCACCATCGGACTGAATGTCCAGCAAATACCATCAGCACTGGCTTCGATAGCAGCAATACGTGCAGATTCTTCAATAGCTTTCATGTTCCAGGTACAGGATAATCCCAGAGGAATAGGGAATACAGTTTCGTATCCATGAATTACATCCATACCAAATAAAAGAGGAATACCCAGACGACTTTCTTCTACTGCCTGTTTCTGAACGTCACGAATACGCTCCACGCCTTTCAAGTTAAAGAGTCCGCCCACTTCACCGGCACGGATACGCTTAGCCACATTACTACTCTTGGCTTGCCCGGTGATTATTTCACCCGTAACAGGTAAGTTCAACTGGCCGATTTTCTCTTCCAGCGTCATTCTCTTCATCAGATCATCAATAAAGCGATCCATATCGACAGGAGATTTTTGTGCTTGCACATTGGCAGATACCAGCACCAATAAAATTAAAAACGATTGTACCTTAAGGATTAATTGTCTCATGCTTTTCATTCTTTATTATTTTTGGAGAAAAATGATTTCGCTGCAAATAAAGAGAAAGCACCTTAAACTGCCACAATACAGAGCTACAACAAAAGTACCTTTAGTGCAAAACACAAAAAAAGGAGGTACTATTTTAGTACTTCCTTTCACATTATAACGTTAATAATCAACTATTTAAAATTAATCATAAAATCCGTCAGACTATCTTCCTGAGATAGATTAAATTTCTTACGCAAGCGATATCTTGCCGCATCTACGCCCCTCACCGATATATTCAGCAGCTTGGCAATTTCTTTTGTCGGCATATTCAAGCGGAGTAAAGCACAGAAACGTAAATCACCCGCCGTCAGATCCGGGTACTGTTGTTTCAGGTTTCGGAAGAAGTTCTCATGTATCCGGTCAAAATTCGCCTGGAACATATTCCAGTTTTCCTCATCCGAAACGATACTTTGATTAATCAATACTAAGAGCTTATCCAGATTCTTCCGCGTATACTGCCCTGATAACTTCTGTTGTTGTATTTCTTCTTTCAACGAATTCAAAAACTCCTGATGGGCAATATTGGTCATCACAACTCCGGACAGTTCTTTACTCTTAAAACGTAAATCAGCTTCCAGTTGCTCTTTCTCCAATTCGATAATCTTCTTTTCCTGTATTTCTATCTCAGCTTGATGGGTAATGCGTTGCTGTTCAATCACCCTGTCTTTTTTCTTCTTCACAGACTGATAAACGATGTATTGCAACAACAATAACAACAACAGCCCAATCAGAACATAACCGGTGATAGCCCAATATGATAGAAACCAAGGTCTCAAGACTTCAAAAGGTAGCGTTACCAATGCCAATACTTCATTCTCATTATAAATCTCAGCTTTAAAAACATACGACCCAAATGGCAAACGGGTATATTTCTTCTGCAGACTGCGGTCACCTTCCACCCACTGATCGGACAGTCCTTCCAATTTATACCTTACCTTGTAAGTATAGTCATTATAAACCGGATAGCATAAAGAGAAGCATACGGTATTCAAATCTGCATCAATCTTATTCTCTTTTTGCACCGACAATCTTTTTATTTTTCCCGTCCACTCCGACTCAGTCGTTATAGCCGATATCCACAAAGAGCGCCTAATAGAGGACTTGTACAAAAGAGAACTATCTGAATCAATCCGGGCAACAGCATTATTCAAACAGAGATAAGAACTGCCACTCGCCTTGTCATAAACCATCGCTGCTCTCTCCTCTATAGACAAACCATCAAACAAAGAAAACGGAATTCTATGTTCAATCCGGAAAACATTCATTTCACATTTCACCAAATATGCCATCTTGCTGTTTACAAACCAGTACAGATTGCCTTTTGCATGACTCACACTATGTATTCCTTTCAAATCCGCCAATTGCTCATTCATCGATTCATAAGGAATAATAGAATCATTCATATCTTCGTAAGTGTAAAACATTTCCCCATTTGAAAAAATAACCCGTCCGTTGATCTTAAACAAAGAGAAGTCCCCATCTTTCACATCACCCAGTTCCATATAGGTTCTGACATCTTCTACCCGTTTCAGATCCGGATTAATCCGAAAACGGAATAATCCTTTCCGTAAATGCTTCACCCAGATATTCCCCTGGGGATCCATCTCGATCTCCCGCACCATGTGGGTAAACCCGCCTAACGACCGCAGAAACCTCCAGATGCCCGAAGACTCCTCATTGTATAAATTCAGAAACGTATAGGTACCTTGCAATAAGAACGAACGTCCTTCCAGATTGACTTCTTTCATGCACATCGCTCCTCTCACATCCGAAATCAGCGATGCCTGCGAACCCGATATCTGAAAAGTTCCTTTATTATGTCCGCATAAAATCTGTTTTCCCCATTCACCAACAAACCATGCCTGCTCTTCCAGTCCCGGAACAAGTTCGGGGACTCTGTTCCTAATCCGGTAAAGTCCTTGATTGGAAGCGATATAAGCCTCATCCTCTTTCACCAGCACATCATAGACCATTCCTATTTTCCGGTAAGGAGGCTCATAATAATATACCAAGGAGTTATTTTGTATATAGGCTATACCTTCATCCAAAGCTGCCCAAACATTGTTATCGGCATCACAATACAGCCCTAATACGGTATTATTCTGTAAGCGACTGTCCGTATTCTCCTTCCAAAGTAAACGTCCTTCTTTACCTATTGCATAAATCCCATTAGAAAGCGTACCGATAATATAGCAACTGTCTTTTGTCATTACAGCCCGGTTCACAGAGTATTTTTCAAGCTCGACATCACATTCTGTATGCCACTTCTGTATCTTTCCGCTTTGATAAACAAAACCGCCACTCTTTTGTGTCAGGAATAAAACGCCATCATTATACGGAAGTCCTGCCACCACATCACTGTTGCCCAATGATTTTCGTTCAATCAGATTTTCCAGCCCATTCTTTGCAAGAACAAAAAGCCCTCCGTTTATCTGTTGAGAATAAACCGTATCACCTACCTGAAATAAATTCAAAGGAAGAGTTTTTGTACGAATCCCCTTCACAGTATGCCCATCATAAAAGAACAGAGAACCGAAAGATTGAAATACAATCTCCCCATGTGCCGACGTAATCGTCCAGATTTCATCATTATGGAACCGGAAATCTTTCGCTTCATCTTTTAAAGAGTGGTACACAAGGCTATCCAATGAATTACGTTCGAAATATCCGAACTCTTCGAAAGAGCCCACAAATATCTTGCCGTCTTTACCGATATATACAGAGCGTACTATGTTCCTGGAAGGTAATTCATGAAGTTCCCAGCTATTTCCATCAAACTCCAGCAGACCTTTGTTATTGCCAATATACATAACTCCCCTATCATCTTGAGCGATAGACCAATTCTGAATACCTGCATTATAATCTGATACGGAATAGCTCCTCACGATGGGAGAAAAAGGAATAGAGGAACCACGTGATAAGCTACTAAAAAGAGAAAATATACAAAATAGCAACAGAGATACTCTCATATATATTGATTTACAAGTAACCTGCCAGCAAAGGTAATTGTTTTCCACCAAAAAACCGGATAACTTTATGGATTATCTTTTCCGGAAAGGTAAAGATAGACCATAAAATTATCCGGTTACTTATTTTAAGAAGCTACAAACTATAACCTACACTACATAGTCAAAAATCATCAGACTGCTTTTTCGGTATGAATTAAAATTCACCAAGCTTGTTTCTTTCCCCTTCTCTTTTATGACCGTAGTTTCCGGTACGCTCAGCATTTTCTTATACTCCTCCGAGTTACCCAGCACTTTCACGGCTTCATTTAAATCATCATCATCTTTCAACTGCTGTATGATACCACCACGTTGGAAATAATAACGCTTAATGATATCCTGAGCAATCATATTCTTGATATCTTTTGCAAAGTAATCCAAGTCACGGTCCAGATTATGACTAAGTTTCTGCTCAAGAGCCTTGAATTCTTCGGAAGCATCTTTCATATAGCCTTCAAATTCTGCCATTTCTTTCAAATTCTTCAGAATCTTCTCGCTCTGCTGGTCATATTTAAAATCTGCCTTCTTCACCATTTCCTTAAACTCTGCATAATCAGCATCCGTTACTTCGAAATTCTCGGGAGAAGCAATTGTCGGGTGCTTCAGGCAATATTGAGTAGCATAATTAAAGATCAGATTATCATTTACCAGATAAAACAAAATATTAGGTAACTTTTCTTGTTCCACTGCAACGTCCGGCGTCACACCACCGCCATCACGCACTTCACGTCCGACAGCTGTATGGAATACTGTAGTCAAACTATCAGGAATACGCCCTACACTACCATCCGGATTACGATGTTTGTAATCTATTGCCTGTACGCAACGGCCACTGGGAATATAATATTTGGAAGTAGTCACCTTCATCGTACCGCCATAAGGCAATGTACGCGGCACCTGCACCAAACCTTTCCCAAACGTGCGGTTACCTACAATCACTGCACGGTCATAATCCTGCAGTGCACCCGCCAGGATTTCCGAAGCGGAAGCAGTACCGCTATTTACCAATACAGCAATAGGAATATCCGTATCCAACGGTTCGCGCAAGGTCTTATACGTATTACTTGCTTGTTTTATCTTGCCTTTCGTTGTTACAATCGTCTTACCACGGGGCAGAAAGTAGTTGGCTATCTCTACAGCCTCTTCCAGCAACCCACCGCCATTGTTGCGCAAATCAATTACCAATGAAGTGATGCCCTGCTTCTTCAAATCAAGAAAAGCCTTCTTAAACTCTTTAGAAGGATTTCCTGAGAAAGTACTCAGGTTGATGTAACCGATATTGTTATCCAACTTACTGTAATAAGGAATAAACGGCAACTGGATGTTTTTACGGACAATTGTAAAATCCAATGGCTTTGCCTCACCGGGACGCTCAACCTTCAGTTGGAAACTTGTCCCTACCTGTCCACGAAGTATTTTGCTCACATCCGTATTTCCGGTCAAATCTTTTCCATCTATTTCAAGCAAGATATCACCTGCTTTCAATCCCACTTCGGCAGCAGGCATATTTTCGTAAGGCTCCACAATTACTGTACGCTTCAATTTAGGCTCATATCGGATGATGGAACCTATACCTCCATAAGAAGCCTTAAGCATTTGTTCCAACTCACTCCGATCCTCTTCCGGATAAAATTCCGTATAAGGGTCCAGAGAATACAACATCGCATCGATACCCTCTCGTATTGTCTTATTCGGGTCCAATGTATCTACATAGAACATATCCAGTTCCTTCACGATGGAATTGAATATATCCAGGTTCTTTGCAATCTGGAAACTGCGGCTATCACCACTCTTGAAACTAAAAAAGACAACTACACCTACTACTAACAGTAAGGTAGTTATCCAGCGTACTTTCAGTATTTTCTTCATATCCTATTTATTATAGTTCACTGATTCTCGTTTTAATATCTTCCCACCACTCGGCAGGCATTTCTGCACCAATCACCCGGATGATGCTTCCTGAAAGGATAGAACCTATCTTGCCACATTTCTCCAATGAATATCCACAAGTCAGTCCATACAAAAAACCGGCTGCAAAATAATCACCCGCACCGGTCGTATCTATCACTCTATCCACAGTGACAGCATGCACATGCACTTCCTCTGTTCCTTTACGAATGAGCGATCCTCTGGCACCCAACTTCACAATGGCGATGCTGCACATCTTAGCAATCACATCCAATGCTTCTTCCGGTTCTTTACCCGTAAATGCTTTTGCTTCCTCCTCATTGGCAAACACAATATCCACATACTTGTTTATCAATAAAGAGAAGAAATTGTGATCTTGCTCCACAATATTATAGCTTGCCATATCCAGACAGATTTGTAATCCGGCTTCTTTTGCCAGTTCAATGGCACGAAGTATCATATCATGATCCTGCACCAGATAACCTTCTATGAACAAATAAGTATACCCCTTAAACATCTCCCGCGAAAGATCTTCAGCCTTTAATGTAGCGGCGGCACCCAAATAAGTACCAAAAGTACGTTCCCCGTCAGGTGATATAAAAGTAGAAGCTACCCCCGAAGGTAACTCAGAAGAAACTAATAAATTTGCTTCCGTTCCCCGTTCCAACAAACTTTGCCGATAAAATTTTCCATAAGCATCATTACCAACCTTACCAATGAATCCTGTTCCCGCACCAAGGCATGCCATACCACGAATTGCATTTCCGGCAGAGCCTCCAGTAGCCAATTCTGTTTCCATTTCACTGAAACATTCATTGATTATCAGCAGTTTCGTTTCATCAATCAGGGTCATGCTTCCCTTGGGCAATTCCATTTCAGTAAGAATATGGTCGTCGTTGAGAGTAGCAAGAACGTCAACAAGGGCATTGCCCATTCCAATTATTTTGTCCATTTCGATATTTTTTTTGCAAAGATATTGCATATTTCAAAATATCCTATTACTTTTGCAGCGCATTTGAGAAAAAACAACATTCTTCCTTAGCTCAGTCGGTTAGAGCATCTGACTGTTAATCAGAGGGTCCTTG
>ERZ779802.373-NODE-373-length-17669-cov-4.738901_pt1 | contig 17669 bp, 17 predicted proteins | sample MGYA00511252_ERZ779802 | MGnify/ENA primary metagenome ERZ779802 (study PRJEB29588, sample SAMEA2153887) | human gut metagenome | biome: human gut; feature: human-associated habitat; material: faeces | place: Denmark | collected 2008/2010 ... | reverse complement strand
GTGGGAATGATTATGCTTATCTGCTTTTCCATGCTTCGAATGCTTTGGCGATTACGGGGGCCATGTCGTAGTATTTGTACTCGGCGAGGCGGCCTCCGAAAACTACGTCTTTTTCTTGTGCGGCGAGAGCTCGGTAGGCTTCGGCGAGACGGTTGTTCCGCTCGTTGTTGACAGGATAGTATGGTTCCATACCCGGTTTGAACTCAGTGGAGTATTCGCGGGAGATGACGGTGCGGGGATTATAGTAGACAGCCGGGCCGAATGCCTCGAAGTGCTTGTGCTCGATAATTCGGGTCCATGGGGTGTCAGCGTCGGTGTAATTCACCACGGCGTTGCCCTGATAATTGGGTGTGTCAAGAGTTTCGGACTCAAAGCGGACGGTGCGCCAGTCGAGGCGTCCGAGGCGGAAATCGAAATATTCGTCGATTGCTCCGGTGTAGACGAGTTTATCGGCAAGTTCGCGCCAGGAATCCTTGAATTCGGCAAAATCGACTCCGAGCCGGACTTCCGAGCCTTCGAGGAGTCGGTCAATCAGACGGTTATAGCCACCCTCGGGTATTCCCTGATAAGAGTCGTTGAAGTAATTGTTGTCGAAGGTCAGGCGCACCGGCAACCGGCGGATTATGAAAGCTGGAAGTTCCGTGCAGGGGCGTCCCCACTGTTTTTCCGTGTAATGCTTAATCAGCTTCTCATAGATGTCTCTGCCAATCAGTGCGAGGGCCTGCTCCTCAAGATTGCGGGGCTCGCCGATGTCCTCGGCCTTCATGCGCTCCACAGCCTCGCGGCGCTGCTCTTCCAATTTCGTCTCAGCTTCCTGCGGAGTGCGCACTCCCCACATCTGATAGAAGGTATTCATATTGAAGGGGAGATTGTAGAGCTTGCCGTCCGGCGCGGAGGCCAGCGGGGAGTTGGTGTAGCGGTTGAAGGGTACGAGCGAGTTGACGAAGTCCCAGACCTCGCGGTCGGAGGTATGGAAGATATGGGCTCCGTACTTATGGACATTGATGTCCTCGATCTTCTCGCAATACACGTTTCCGCCCGTGTGGCCGCGGCGATCGATGACGAGGCAGCGCTTTCCGGCCTTTGTAGCGAGATGCGCGAAAGTAGCACCGAAGAGACCGGCGCCGACAATGAGGTAGTCGTATTTCATTTGTCCGAGATGATGAATTTTCGTGCGCCCTCTATCTTTTTCTTGTTGAAACGATAATAAAGCGGATAAAGTAATCCTTTTGCCTTAGATTTGTATTGGTCAACAATGGTATAACTACTCCTTTTCTCCGTATTTTTAACAACATATGGAGCCGTTTTTTTAATAAGGTGACTATCATTGTCGTTCACATATTTAAGAATTTCCTGCACCTTGTTATTGACAGCCTCAAGTGAGGAGTCCTTCCACTGACGGAATATAATTTTGCCATAACGCTCAAGAATATTCCGTTTGTCAAGAAACTCACGCTGTGGATAAAATGCGAAGTGAACCGATACCACATCGCCATTCCAGCAGTTAGCGGCTCCGATTTGGGTGGGATAAATACACGAAAGGAATTCCTCGTCATCTCCGGGAACGATGCCTCCGATTTTTTTAAGGTCTTTACCAAACCACAAGACAGCATTAATCGAAAAACGCGTCATTGCCATCGGCTGGTTGCCTATATGCAGTTCTGACCATTTTCCGGAAGCGAGGAAATTGTCCATAAACCATTCATGGAGCTGGGAAGCAAAGTAACCATTTTCCCAAAGAATGTGATGATTGGCCTGAGATTTATAGTAGTTATTCAGAGTGAGCTTATCCCTGACCTGTAAAAGATAGGTAGTGAGCGAATTGTTAATTACCAAGGGAGACACGAGGAAATACTCCGGATTGTCGATTCGGAAATCTACCATTTTCCTTATGCCATCCGGCTCAATCCAAATCAAGTCATCATCAATCTTGAAATATATCGCATCCTCCTCAACGCAACCTTTATAAAAAGCATTAATCGACTTGATGCCGTCAACTACACCATCAGGTTGCCAAACAAGATTGACTTTCGGGAACTCGGCTGCAAGGCGACGGAAAAACTCAATATCCGTACCATTATAAGTGTTGACCCATATGTCGTATCGGTCTACTATTTCACAGCCCATTATCACCGGAACGAGATACTGCATATAGCGTCTGCGTCCGGCAGCTGTATTTATTATTATCCTATATCCTTTGTACATTTAGAAAATTATATTTTGTATGAAGATTTGTTATGATTATTATTTACTTTCTATTTTTTAATTACCGCTGTAAAAACTGTTGCGAAAAGTTCATAACTGTGACTTTTCAAAAGTTTCTGAGATAAAAGATAGACAATAGCGCAAGAAGACATTATGGCAAAAATTGCCGGCCATCCCTCAAGTATGCTGTTTATACCAATTGTTATCGGGATAAAAAGCAATGCGGCACCTGTTGCCTTAAGAATTTCCGATGTAATATTATTTATTCTGACTTTTGTGTATTTTTTAACACATATGACAGTAACAAAAAGAATTAAGAATTCAGCTATAACAGAAGAAGCCGATGCACCAGACGCACCGAATATTGGAATCAACACCAAATTCAGTATGAAGTTTGAGAATGAACCAACAAGAATACATTTAAGGAATAATGTGTCGTGGCCTATACCAAGCAGTATCTGTGTGCCAGTGAGATTATTAAATCCTATTGCGATAATGACACCGCTCATAATTATAAGAGGAACAACTGCACCTTGGAAAGCATTCCCATAAAACAATGGCACGAATGATGATGATATGCATATCAGACCTACTGTGCATGGAATGGCCAAAAAGCTAATGACGCAAAACGATTTTGTTATAAGAGAATTTAAGTTTTCCAAATCATTCTGTTTAGCAAAATACGTTACCCTCGGCAAAGCAACGGCAGAAAGACTCGTTACAACAGCAAGAACTGTCTTTGAAATACTTGTCGCATTGCGATAGAAGCCAACCTCAGAATAATCAGTCATGATTCCTAACATGAGAATGTCCAGACTGGTATAAATTGATATTGCAACAGTAGATGCAAACAGAATCAGCATGGGTTTATAATGGCGCCTTATACCGTTGCTTACCAATTTAAGCTTAACGCCGTCTCTTCTCATTTCCGCGATATTCCACGTAATCGCACCTAAACCCCACACCACAGATATAAACATATAAATGTATAAATCCGCTTTAGATTTGACAAACAAAAACAATGCCGCAATAGATATACACCTGAATATTAGCGTTCTGGACGTTGTAAAACCGAAACGTTCCATCCCATAAAAATACCATTCGTTACTAAAGGGCAACAACAAAAGGCTTAGCCCAGAGATTACAAAAATCAACAAATGTTCCCTCATCTGGGGAAGAAGAATAATGCTTCCGTAATAAAAAACAGCTAATACAAAAGTATTTAGCACAAGGAGCGAAAACACCTGACTGACAAAAGTCTGTCGTTCCTTCACATCATTTCTCATTTTCGAAATTTCTCTTATAGCGTAATTTGTCACGCCGAGTCCGGCAAAAAGACAGAAATAATATGTGTAGCTGCCGGCAAAACTGGCAAGTCCAATCCCATCGGGCTCAAGTACTCGAGCCGTATAAGGTCCCGTTATAAACGGAAACAACACATTTGATACATTCAATAGAATGTTATACGCAAAATTCTTTTTTATTGATGCCATTGATAAGGTGACGTTTCATTCATGGTGTCCGGAGAGATACTCGAGATGTTCGCGAATATAGGAGAGGCGCCGTCTGTTGCTTTAATATCCGCACCGCAACAGACGATACAAAGAGCCGAGAGTTCTTCTCGAAAAGTATACCCTATATAATTTTCTTATCTCTTTGGTTTTATACAGTCTATCCTTCTCTTCGTCGTATTGCTTCAGAGTTATTACGTTGTTTTTTAATGCAATATCCATATCGGAAATATTCTGCCTGAAGATTTCATCCACCGGGAATTTATCAAACAGTTCAGGACGGGAATTGCTTCCGGAATGCTTGCGGTATTTTATCATATTATCCGGCAGGTACGCTATTTCACCCAGAAGAATCGCCCTGAATCCTATCGGATCATCTTCCGTGGGACAACGGTTGTCCAATGGTCCGAAATAATCCATTATCTTTCTTCTGAATGCGGAGAAACCGACCGGGACATGCGCTCCGGAACCGAATTTATATCTTCGCACAGAATCGACTTTCACACCATTCTGAACATAGGAATCATAGGGAATGTCGTTCTCGTCAACCACCAATGCGCTGCAAGCCGCCTGTGTCACATCGGGATTATCGAGCATAAAACCGGCCATTACACTTGTACGCTCTGGAGCCGACACGTCATCGGCATGGGCGGATACAATTATTTCACCTTCGGCAAGCTCAAGATAGGCCTTGTTCATGTGGCGGGTTATGCCTAAGTTCGACTCGTTGCGGTTGAGCTTTATCTTATGCGGGCCGCGGTATTCCGCGGCCATTTTTTCCATTATCTCAAATGTCCGGTCGGAACTGCAGTCATCGGACAATACAATTTCCAAGGGCGAATATGTCTGGGCGAACGCGCATTCCACGGCCTCACGGACAAAACGCTCGATGTTGTAGGCCGTGACAACGTAGGATATCAACGGTTTTTCCATCAGAAAATCTTTATCAATAATTTAGAGGGCAAGCAACGGATAGCGGCAATAAGAACGCGGTCGGACAAACGGGCGGAGTTTCCGCAGAGGTCCATAACTTTATGGCGGCGCAGCTTGCCGAGCGAATTGATTTTTTGCCTGTCCGAACCATCCGACCGACACAAAGAGAGAAACATGTCGCGCACAATTCCCGGAGCCTTGGAAGAATAGCTGTAGTCGACCCGGTTGTTTTCGATGAAGCGGAGTTTGCTGTCGAGAAGGCGCAACTGGATGTCGGCATAGTCAGACCTGACTTTTTTTGTAAGGGAGCTGTCTGTGTCGCGATAGAAATAGAGGGGAGCGTCAATGGCAACAGCCGAAGAAATCCGCAGAAGGTAGTCGAGGTTAAAGAGGAGGTCTTCGCCGAGCGAAAGATTTTCGTCAAAACGAATTCTGCTCGCCCGGATTATTTCTGAAACATACAGTTTCGCCACAGGAGCATGAAGCATTCCGCAGTCCTCCAAATAAGAGTAGATTTCGGTCTTGGACGGCAACACCCGTTCGGAAGCCGTCGCGACGGAGGGGGCGACTTCGCTGTCGGCGCGGAAGCGCCGGATTCCGCAAGCGGAGAGTCCGCAGGAGGGCGTCATGGCACCGTACAGCGTTTCAAGCAAAAGGGGCGAGCAGACGTCGTCGCTGTCCACAAACATCAGATATTCCCCCCGGGCCCGGTCGATGCCGAAATTCCTTGCGGAGCTCACGCCTCCGTTTTCTTTCCGGAACGAGCGGATCCTCCCATCGCGCTTTTCCCAAGCGCGGACGATGGCATCGGAGCCGTCGGTGGAGCCGTCATCGACGAGAACAAGCTCCCAATCCGGCATTGTCTGCCGGCATATGCTTTCGATGCATGCGTCGAGCCAGCGCGCCGAATTATAGACGGGGACAACTATGGAAATCATAGAGTTTTGCGGGTCTTCAAAAAAAGATACAGCAGGGGGAAGAGACGGAAGCGGCACGTGTAGTAAATTATCTTATGCCATGTTGCTTTTCGCGGATAGCGGCCTCCGGCAAACAGCGCGACGACTTCGGGAGTGGAGAGAATTTGCCCAAGCTCATTTCTGAAGCGGCCGTACTCCTTGATTTTCCCGATGTTGTAGACGCTGTATGTCACCGCCGCTGTAAGGTTGGCATCGAGACGCCTGCGGCGCTCGTCGGCATCTGCCACCAGGTTTTCTGTAAGCGAGGAGCAGAGGCGCCAGCAGGCATAGAGCATGTCGAAAGCGTTCTCCCGGTATTTAAGGGTGAGGGATCCGGGGTTGACACAGTAACGATACAAGGGCTCGTTGACGACAGCTATCCGGCCCTGAATGCGGGAGGCGTAGAGGATGTTGAGGATTATGTCTTCAGTGAAATACTCGCGCTCGGACACGAAATCCGATTCCTTTAGCAAGTCAGTACGGTACATGCGTATCCACACAAATGCAGGGAGGTTGCGGACTCCTTCTTCCCACACTGTCCCTATTGAAGTCAGCAGATAGTCGTTTATAATGTTCTTTCCGTCGATGAAGCCGGAGTCATACGGCAAGGTCGAAGGCACAATGTCGCCCGAGTTGTCGGTTGCGTATCCGCAGACGCTCAGTTCCACATTCCGGTCTTCGAACGGAGCGGCAAGAGAACACAGGTATGATTTCGAAACATAGTCATCACTGTCCGGGAAGACAACCAGATTTCCCCGAGCCTGTTTCCATCCGGCCAATCTCGCACTGCTCAGGCCTCCGTTAGGCTTATGAATAACCTTTATATATTCGTATGCTGCGGCATACTCATCGCAAATCGCGCCCGATCTGGCTTCCGATCCGTCATCGACCAAAATAATCTCAAACGGCCGCAGATTCTGCGCCAGAAGGCTGTCCAGACAACGACGGAGATATTTTTCGACATTGTAGACAGGCACAACCACCGAAACCGTGTTCTTATCCATTCCGGAGCGCATTCGTAAGATAATTCAATGATTTTTCCCTCAAACCGGCGAGTTTGGGTTCCATCGACCCGTAGTCCACAACGTGTCGACTACCGATTGTCTCTCCGTTCCTTATCAATCTGTCTTCCAGCCCGAGAGATTTCAGGAAGTCGATTTTCCGGCTGTCGTTGTTGTTGTGCACGTTCTCACTTGCGGCGATAGCTGTATAGAATTCCTTTCTGAAGATTACAGAAAAGGCCGTTGCGTGGAAAGAATTGGTGTAGACAATTTCGGCGTCGCGTATGAGGCCGAGAAACTCCTGCGGGGATACGTCGAGCTTCATGCGGATGCCCGGCTTGAAGAAATCCTTGATGTAGTCGTTGAGGAGCAGGACGTCGAAGCCGGTCTTCCACCTCAAGGCATCGAGCTGGGAACGGTCGCCATGGTTGTTGTTAAGGAAGTACGCAAGAATGTATTTTTTCTTTCTCCGCGGAGCGACAGCAAATTCCGACCACTCCTCCTTTGTGAGAAGCAATACGGGGTCGCATACCTGCACGGCATCCTTGCGTCCAAGCTCAGCAAGGAGCCTCACGCCAGACTCTTCCCGGCACGACACATGGTCGACGCCCGGAAGGAGTGCGGCAATCATGGCTTTGTCCTCTTCGTCAAAGCGTCCCTTGCCGAGGCTCGGGGCGTAGGCCACCGTAGGGCGGCGGTTCTTAACGAAATCGAGATAGTAGGCCGGCTCGAAATCCTGACATGCCGGATTCCACACCTGGTCGCTGCCGGTATAATATATGTCGTAGTCCAGTTCGTCGACGTTGAGTTCCGCTCCGCTACGGTATTCGCGCGGGGAAACCGGGAGCACTTTATTGATGAAATGCTCGAATTTCCTTTTCCGCGAGGCGAAGCGGGGATAGAGAAGCAGATGGAATAGGTCGTAAATCCTCGACCCAGTGTTGAAAATTCTGTAAGCGTCGAGCTGTGCCCTGTTACGCAGGTTTATTATCTCAGGCTGATAACCGAGTTTACGGAGAGTGTGAACAGACGCATAGCTCTGCAATACCGAACCGTAATTATGCGCGCCATGAAATGTAAGAATACCTATTTTTGTCATGTTTCGTTAAGTTCACAAATTAATAATTCCCGCTCCTAAATGTGTTCCACCCATTACCGTGAAATACAATTCCAAATCCATCTTCTGGGGATATCAATAAGTATGGAAAACAGAAAGACAGATACCATAAAAAGAGAGATTAAAAGCAAATACTCAGCTCCGGAGTAATTAGAGAATATAGTCTGTGCCGTATCCACATAAAATGTTGAACTCCATTGGTTACACATATGACAGAGATATACGGCAAAGGTCGATGCCGCAATATAATTCACAAACCTATTATAATGTGGTTTCGCCCTGACTGTCAGCAAGACGAGGCTTAACGCAAGCGATATATTCAGAGGGTTGGTGTAAACAATCGACATATAAAACACTCTCATGACGCCTAACCGAACCGGCAAATATCCCCAGGCTATGAAGATTAATAAGGATAATGCAAACACTTTTCCCGCATTCCTGACAATGTACTCACCGTGATGGCGGACATATTGCGCAAGCAAATAAAGTCCGACAAAACTGAAAGTCGAATAGCCTCCGTCAATAAACTTTGCACTTTGATAAAAGCAGGCATAGATTGTCTGGAACGAATAAAAACAAATCAACAGAAGCCCGAATTGCTGTTTTGAAGCCGTTTTCACGTAGTAGTTAAGAACCGGACTCAGTAAGTAAAGTCCGATATAAGCCTTGATAAACCATCCGAATCTTCCCAAAAACAGACATTCCACAATCTGCTGTTCTTCTACGGTCGCTCTTCCAAGACATAACCCAATAATATACACCAGAGTTATTACAAATACAGACTGAAAGACAAAACCAATCAGACGCCTGAGACTAAAATTAATCTGAAACCATCCGGAAATCAGGACAAAAAGATTGACTGAAATCAGTGATAATGATTGAAAAACGCACCGAGCAAAAGTAGGGACAGGATATTGCGCGGCCTCCTGAAAACTTGGCTCACCTAAAGCATAGAAATTAACATGAAGCATCAATATCAGAAACATCGCAAGAATACGCAACGCCTCAATATTTGAATTTCTTATGGAGCCCATAATACCGATATATTGTCATTAGAGTTTTACTTCCTTAAAAGTGCGATAAGGATGATTTACGTTTCCTTTCCGCCTATTTATGGAACCAGTTATAAATAAAACGATAGAATATATTTACGCAACACCATGAGAGAAAGGGGTAAGTATGCGGATGTTGGAACACGTAATTGGCGACCTTGATGGATAGTCCTTTTGATGGCGCCGGAATGATTCGGGCCTGAACAAACTTTTCAGCCCAATAATTGAATCTTTCTGCCGGGATACGAAACCGGAGGGCTTTTGGAATGAAAACACTGATATGGTGATTAATAACCTTCCCAATTCCTTTTGATATTCCTTCCGAATCTTTGCAGGGGGGGGTATTGCGCTTATAATCAACAAGATGAACAAAAAGACAGTAATAACTTGAGAACCATTTTTCAGCCCTAAGCGAAGATACGGTGTTCATCGTTGACCCACTGTGGAACTTATACACATAGGGACGGCATGAGGTCAGCACACATGAAGGGGATTTGATAAAAAAATCACTGTTGAACCATACGTCTTCTCCGACAATAATCCCCGACGGAAAACAAATATCATTGCTTTTTAAAAACGAAGTTCTATATAAACCGGCAACACTTGAACTCGGCCATCGCGTCTCAACAATCAAGCGAAATCCTGAAAGCTGTTCAATCTCATGGCCATAAGATAATTGAGTGTCAATCCTTGATTCCTCACCATTCCTTAGGTCCACCATTCTCAGGCCAAAACCGATATAGTCAAAACCTTGATTCCCCCAGCGACTCAGGATATAGGAGTACGAATTATCGAGCATATAATCATCACAGTCCAGGAAATGGATATATTCACCCTCGGCCATTTCTATGCCTACATTTCTTGCGACAGACACTCCCTGATTTACCTGATATTTATATTTTACATTTAGATTCGGGTGTTGAGCAATGAACTCTCTGCAAATCGATTCCGTGCCGTCGGTTGAGCCATCATTAACCAAAATGACTTCATATTCTCCGTCTTTCATTCCCTGCCTAAGCAGAGACACAAACAAATCACGGAGATAGGGTTCCTTATTATATAAGGTTATTACAACTGAGAGTTTCATGTTTTCTCCGCGTTCCGACTGATTATTACCGCTCATATATCCTTTCCATCGTTTCGGCCATTTTCCCGCTGTCGAATGCCGATTCCTTGACGCGATTGGAAATAAGAGACCGATCATACGGCTTTGAGGCTTTTAGGAACCCCTCAGTCCACTCGTCGATTTTTTTGAGCGACAGGAATTCTACGCTGTCGGTTATATCGACCTCTCTTGTGACTGTGTCTGAAACAAGAGATTTCAAACCGGCGGCTTGAGCCTCGACACTTACCAAAGCCAAGCCCTCAAACCAAGAGGGCATAATGAAGGCATCAAATGCTGAGTAGTATTCGTTGACATTGTGGACAGCTCCGACGAATATCACATCTTCCCCTACCCCGGTCTCTAAGGCAAGCCGTTCCAATTCGTCTTTTGACGGGCCCTCACCAATCAGCATCAGTTTCGCCTTAAGTCGAGGCTGCGTCTCTTTAAGGCGGCGCATCACCTGAATCGAGAAAGTCTGGTTTTTCAGCGGAATCAATCTTCCTACCTGTCCTACGACAAATTCATCGGTGAGGTTATATTTCTCCCTTATCCTGTTCCGGGACTCCGGACTGAAGGCAAACTTCGCAACGTCAATCGCGTTGCTTATGACGTGAGCGCTCCTGTTTCCAAACATCCAGCGAGTCGCTTCCCGACTGCAGGAAAGCCGGATAAACCGGTCTTTCAGGAACAGGGATTTGTTCAGAGTGTGGACAAATTTTCCAAGTAGACCTCCGCGACCGTTTTGGGTGCTGTGGGAATGGATAATTACCTTACAGTCGAATTTGGACGCGACTATAGCCGGTATGGGATTTATAAAGGCGTTCATATGTATGTGAACGCAGTCGTACTTCCGAAGCAGGATACTCTTCAATGCCTTAGCCTGGCGGAACGGAGCATCGGTAAAATCCGGAATGATGTATATGGTTCCCCCACCTTCTTCTATAAGTTCCTTGAACTTCCTATGCTTAATCTCAGGCTCCTGAATCGCGAAATCGAACCTGAATCTCTCCCGGTCTATCGCGCCCAACAAATTGTAGATGAAATTCTCGGCGCCACCCAGATTGAGGCCATGTATAACATGCAAAATACGTGTCACAGCGGTATCTATTTAGATATTTTCCTACGGATCAGACGGATCAGGGAAGCAGGCACCAGACCTTTAGACAAGTCCCTAAGGGCATACAGGAGTCCCAATCTCACTCCAAGTCCGTTGCAAACCTCGAGCTTAATCTTGAAACTCCTGTACCGGTCCCGGAACTTTCTTCTTGCAAAAGCGTTTTTGTCATTGCGCATCCAGTAAAGAGTCTCATCCATGTTATAGCCCTGCAAGCCTGCCTTATGGAATTTATACCACAGATAATAATCTTCGACTCTTTCCACCTGCGGGCCGGATGTATAGCCGCCGACCGCTTCAAAAGCCGACGTGCGAAACATGGTCGGCGCATGAAAATAGGGTGTACCGTTTCTGAAGTCATTTTTCCCGGGAACGGGGGACAGACTTCTGGTACGGCCATAGAACCCGTCCTCATCAAAAAGTTTCATACCCGTGCTGACATGGCTGTACTGCGGATTCTGGACCAAAAAGCGGATTTGTTTCTCAAATCGTGTCGGGTCGCACAAATCGTCCCCATCCATTCTGGCTACGAATTCCGTATCGGCAAGCTCCAGACAACGGTTAAGCGTAGCCGCCAGTTTCCGGTTGACATTGTTCCTGACAAGGATAAATTTACCGGGCCATCGCTCGACATACGAGCGGGCGACCTCAAGCGTATTGTCAGTGGAAGCGTCGTCGCACATTATCACCTTGAAATCCTGGCATGTCTGTTCCAATAGGGAATCAAGAGCCTCGGGAAGCGTCGGGGCACAGTTGTAGATTCCCATTATCACCGAAATACGGAATCCTTTTCCGGCCTTATTTTCCGTATTGGTTCGGAGGTCCTGCATTTCTATCGTCTCCAAATCTTAGACATTAATCCTTCTCCAAGAACACGATATGCCAATATCTTGCACCGATGGAGAAACTGAGTCTTCTTCGGGAGCCACGAACACGCGAAATGATGGATGCACACGGAATTCTCCGTTAGCTTAATCAGACCTGTGCCATGGTCTTTGGGACAGAAATAATCCGCCGGATATATTGTTACCAATCCGGGGAAATCCTGATATCTGTTGTTTTGCTTCAGACCCGCCTTCAACATATAGGCTGTGATAGTCATTGTATTTGAAGTGGTGTCAAAACCGCCGTCCTCTTTAATGAACGACCGACGGTCATACTCCGCAAGAAGTTCAGTCACCCATTTTCCACCGGCCTGAGAGGCCATCATTCCTGTCGGGACGAAATTGTTGTTTTCAAATCCGGAGAAAGCGACATGATGGAGAAAGGGGTCGTAGCTTTTGAGGACCTCAACATCCGTGTCCATGTAAACCCCTCCTTCCGTAGCCAACGCATACAGACGGACATAGTCCGTCACAAAGGCAAACTTCCGCGCCTCATATGCCTGCCTGACATAGAGATTGCTGTTAATGTCGAAATTCGTTTCGTTCCACTCCTTGATTTCATAATCGGGAAGATACTTCTTCCAGGAGGCGATACACTTTCTCGCATCCTCCGGGAGGGGATTGCCGCCGAACCAGCAGTAATGAATTTTCTTTGGAATCATATTGTTATATGCTATTGGTCAGATAATAAATCCGCAACGGTCTTTAAGGTCCTCGCGTTGCTGTTGTTTTTTATCGGCCGATACACCGGCACGCATCGTGTATTCTTCTCCGTAGACTACGCCGGCCTGCATACGGGCTTTGTTTCGTGCCACGTATTCATCTATCGTGCAGATGACTTTTGCGGGATTGCCTGCGGCAACCACTCCGGAGGGAATGCTCTTTGTGACTGTGGAGTTGGCGCCTATCACGGAGTCCGAGCCGATGGAAACGCCGGGCAACACAACGGCGTCGGCGCCGATAAAGACGTTGTCGCCAATGTCAACCCTTCCGATCCGGGCATAACCGAGGTGATGGCAAGTACTGGCGTCATGGGCGAGAATATGGACCCGCGGAGCCATCGTGACGTTGTCTCCGACAGTTATCAACCAGCAATGCGAATCGTCAAGAATCACTCCGTGCATCCGGTTGAAATTCTTTCCGACAACCATTCCCCGGGCAATCAGGTCCTCGGTAGTGACATCGGAGCGAAGACGGAAAACAAATCTTTTCAACAGTCTTTTCAGGGAGGCTTTCATCTTGCAAAATTCATTTTGTTTTCCATATGCCTTACTGCCTCGCAAAGCTGATTGACTATATCCATATTCGTGTTCTCATCGAATTTGCGGGCGAAGAGGTACGGGCTTTCCAGCAGAGCCTTCAGGTCACCCGGCTCCTGACCCCATGTATATGGTTTCCCACGATTCCAGTCGATATATCTCATCGAACCGTTTCGGAGGTCGGTCACGTCGTAAATTCTCTCGCGGAAAGGCGAATTGTAGGCAAGTGTGTGAATCCACAGCTCATCTGGACAAAGCGTCTTGCAAAACATAGAATATATCTCCTCCTTCAGATTCAGGATGTAAGTAGCCAGGTCGTGGGTTATGCTACAGTTGCACCATCCATTGTAGATTTTGTAGTCGGATTTTTTAAGACGATTCACTCCTGCGACTCTCTGCAACCATGCTATGCCGTAGACCATGGCCTTGAAGAGCTTATATTTCCGGAACCACTCAGTATCAATAAATGGCCAATATACTTTGGTGCGTTTTGTGCAGTAGGGAAACTCGCGTGGCACTATGCCGATGAACTCCTTCCCTGAATTATCACAGAAATCATGGATGTAGCTTTGAGACTTCAGGGGTAGACATGTCCCGCTCTGAAGATGGAAGTACGAGTATTGAACTCCATCTGTACTCTCTGTCCTGAATGCCGCTGACAGCATGGCAATATAGGCTTCAACAAGAGAAAAATCGGCCCAATATACCTTGATTCGCTCTAGCAGTATCACTCGCGAAGATACGCATGGATACAGTCTCGAGGCCTCGAAATCCTTGGCCCTTTTGTCTACAAGGATGTAGATGTCGTTTTCCGGATTGTCGAGGAGGCTCATGCATTTGCTGAGTATGTTCCAATTATTGTGGGCAAGAATCAGATATGCGTGTTTTGCCATTGAGATATGCACATGAATCAGAAATAATTGCCGAGAATGTCGCTGACGTAATAAAAATGCTGGGTGGATACGATATAGAATGCTAAATAGGCCAAATAAAATATGAAGTAAAGGGCCTTTCTGTTTGGCGTATAAACGTAATTGATAAGGAATGGTATGAGGATAAAATTATAAAGGCCGAAGTATATTGGGAGACGTCCAATCATAATACCACTTGTCAGCATGGCGATGAAGAACAGTCCGGCCGACACAGTTGACATATTGATGCATAGGTTTATGAATGGATTGTTTAACGCTGCGATCTGTTTCCGTTTGACAAAAGCCATTATTACCGGCACTGATTCAAAAAGGACTCGAAGCGGATGCGCTCCATCATCTTCCGCAAACTGGTTAAGACTGTCATGATAAAGGGAATTCTGGAGAAGGGTATCCATGGAATCCATCAGCAGTCCAACTGAAAAAGCAGATGACAGAATCAAGACAATAAACAGCATCATCACCTTTCCGAATGGCTTATAATCCACAAAGAATATTGCGGGAAGCATAATTATCGCAGTTGAATGTATGAATGTACACAGCAGTACTATCCCGATAAAAATAAAGCGCTTGCGTTCAAGCAGAAGGAAATACAGACTGAACAACACAGCCGCCACAAGGAATTGTCGTATACCGTTGAACATCCAGCTGAATGTAGTAGAGGCGACAAAGAGATACATGGAAAACAGGTAGTCGACGGACTTATTTCTGAAAGTCAGCATTATCGGAACCCCGGAGAGAACAGCTATCGAAGCAAGCCACCAGTGGAAATTGCCGCTGACAAAAGTCTTGAACAGAATCGTAATAAAGCCCCATCCGGGAGCTTTCCCTCCGCTGTCGAGACTTTCGAATGCGGCTTGAAGTCCGGAAGACGCACTGTCGAACATCATGATATATGCCCTTGTGTCGGAAAAACCGGAACGAAGAGCGGCCCAGAATACAACATATCCCATGGATATGAGCGCATAAGCCCATGGAATAGGTCTGGAATGACGTATTCTCGAATCAGGTTCCCGCAACTGATATATTGCAATCAGTGCAAGGATAACCAAAATCATTGAATTGTAAACAATCATGACAGAATAACTTGAGCGAAGTACTTCGCCTCTTCGGCTACTGCATTCTGGATTTTTGAGGTGGGAGAGTTGCCTGATATCGTTTCGAGAACCAGATTCAGTAATTCCGGTCGACTATCGATTATGGCGATAATGAGATTGATAAGGGCGGAAGTCCATTGGTTGGTGACGAATTCTTTCAGCCGTTCATAGTTCTCCCGGGCTCTAAATGCGTCCTGCTTGTTACCGAGGATAATGTTTCCGACGTACAGGAGAGCCTGAAGTCGTGCATCCAACTTGCGATTGTTTAGCCTCACAACCTCCATTCGGCTACAGAATATGGAGAGCTTTGCTGCAAGAGAAGACGGAAGAGGATCACCGGCGTGAAAAAAGCGCAGTGCTGAGAGCAGAGTAGGCACGATTGCGTCTATCTGGTCGTTAGCCCGAGTTGTCTTGCAAGAAAATTCGAGAACCCGCACGTCAGTGGCCTTGACGTTGAATACTATGGTCGCCACATTGTTATATACATTGAGCACAATATTTCCGGAAGTACCTTTCGCTTTCGGCATATATCTGCCTATAAGCCCCGGAAAATCACCTTTTATTACCTCCACAAGATCGCCCTCCTCCAAATCAATTTCATCGAGGGAAAAGTATGGCAGGCAATTCCTGTATGCTCTCGCTATATTCATGAAGTTCATCATATCCCTGTCGGAGACAGTGGCATAACGTTCAGAGGAATTGCTTCGGTTTAAAAGAAAAGAGAATCCATTGTTAGAGCAACACAGCTTCTTGACCTCCTTAAAGCATCCTCTCACAAATATATAGTGGAACGTCAGATTGGCTGTTTTCATCCTTAATTCACCGTCCTTTTCCTCCCTGACCACATATGTAGGCGCGAAAAGTTCAAGCTTGCACCCTTCGCTCTCGTTGAACTTATCTATTTCCTTTTTCGCCATATGACGAAAGGAACTTCCGATATGATTCAACACATACCAGCGAGGAGAATCCTCAAGGCTTTCGAGAACCATCTTTTAAGTAGGTATATAATCTTCACACAAGCCAAGTAAAGCATATCTTCTTGCTAATCAACGCAAAATCATTCCTGCTTTACTTGTCTTCCGAAAACTGGAAAATTGCCATTCTCTTTTCCTCTCTTAGGAATAGAGCATTTGAGAGTGCAAAGTTACAAATAATATTTGAAATAGAGTCATTTTTGAGACTAAAATTTCTCTAATTGAAATTTACTTGTTTTGCATGTTTTACAAGGCCGATTCAAAGACGGTGTAAGGACCTGATTGCCAATATTCAACATAAATACACCCTCTATTCCTAAGAGATGCTGGATTTTAGATAGTGCAAAAAAGGTGCATTGGAAGAGGAGCGGAGCTGGTTTTGGGGGATTAAGATGTGATGGTTTATAAAGAAATAACGCTGATGTATAGGCAGGTTGCACTATATATCAGCGTCTTAATTTTGTGATTCGGTCGGGACTCGAACCCGAAACCGTCTGCTTAGAAGGCAGATGCTCTATCCAGTTGAGCTACCGAACCAAATGTGTATGCGGGATTCCGTCTTTTTGCGAGCACAAAGTTAAGAAAAAAAATCGGGATATGCAAGTCAATCGTATCTCCCGCCTCCCGGTTTTCCTGTCTTCTAAGGGGCGATTTTTTTCAAAAATGCTGAGAATGAACGGACGAGTGTGTCGCAGTCGGGATTCGGATAACGGTAATGGCCTGATTGAGGGAGAAGGGTAACTGAAATCAGGGGAGTGTCGGGAAAGCTCAGGGCGGAACGGGGAGATACCATTTCGTCGAGAGCGGAGAGCCAAATTTCTGTCGGCACGTTCAGGTTTCTGACGATGCCGCGGGTCCGGCGTATTTCTCTGAACAGTTCGAGGTAGCGCGGAATCCAGCCAAGGTAATGAAGCGGATTAGGGTCGTCGGAGATGCTGTATGCGTCCTTAGCCGCGCTGGCCCACGGGTCATTGATTTTCCCTCTCCATACTTTATATGCCGAGGAGAACAGACGAGGTGTCAGTCTTATTGACAGAGGGGGATTTAGAAGGAAGAGTGCGTCTGCCTTGCGGCGGACGGCCGCATCTATTGCGAAAAGGCATCCCATTGAATGGGCGACGATGACAAGCTTGTTTCCCGCGGCTTTAAATTCGTCTACGGCCTGAGACACCTGGGCGCGCCAGACGACCATGGAAGCCCCGGCAAATTCCTTCGGGCCCTTTCCATGACCCTCAAGCAGTATCGCCGTCGTGCTGACGTCTTCGGGCACATACGGCAGGAGAAAGTCGAAATAGTCAGGCTTTCCCAGAATTCCGTGGACGAAGAGCAGTCGGGTCATGGTCGTTTTTTTCTTTGTCGGCAAAGATAGTCATATTTACCGAGATTATTCGTATTTTGCAGGATGATTGAGGATTTTTTTGAGAATGAACCGGAGTGGAGGCTGCCTGATATTATTCAGTCATAAAAGCGAGGGGGGGGGTCAAAATTCTATGGAGGAGAAAATTCTTAGAATTTCCTCCTCCATAGAATTT
>ERZ779802.372-NODE-372-length-17670-cov-3.466194_pt1 | contig 17670 bp, 10 predicted proteins | sample MGYA00511252_ERZ779802 | MGnify/ENA primary metagenome ERZ779802 (study PRJEB29588, sample SAMEA2153887) | human gut metagenome | biome: human gut; feature: human-associated habitat; material: faeces | place: Denmark | collected 2008/2010 ... | reverse complement strand
AACAAACAAAAGTAAAGGCTGGTCCAACCCCCCAACCACCGACACAAATGGACTAGCTCTATTTGAACTAACCGCTGGCATATGCGCAATCTCCGCAAATCAGGAAACCACGACGGGCAACAGGGATTATATATTGAGTGGTAGCCTCTCCAATATCCAGTTCGAGGCCAATGGAGAAGAACGATCCGTGGAAATACCTTTGGAAGTGTCCGAACGAGGCCGTCTGCTGATTAGCGAGATTTATTTCAGCGGTTGTCTCTGGCCTGACGGGAAAAATGTCTATAATAAAGATCAATACCTCACGTTGGTCAATAACTCCGATGACTTGATTTTCCTAGATGGCCTATGTATCGCACAAGCAGGACCCGTAAGCGTGACAAAGCCTTCCGGATGGATGCTCCATACCGATATGAAAGAAATACCTTTATTCATGATGTGCTGGGAGTTTCCGGGAACGGGAGCCGAATATCCCATTCAACCGGGGGAGCGACAAACGATAGCGATTAACGCCATAAACCATACCAATAGCGAAGTGGGAGTTCCGGCCTCGCTCGATTTATCCAGCGTGGAATGGGCTTTTTGGGATCCTATCTTGACCGGAAGCCAAATCTCCGCCGGTGTAAAACCTCTAAACTTGGTATGGCGTGGCACCGGTTTCTCCTATCTGTTTTCCATGAACGGCCCGACGATCCTCTTGTTCCGTCCCAAAACGGACTTAAGAGAATGGATCGCCAATCCGGATCACATCCAAAAAGAACCTGAGAGTTTCAATACGCTAAAATACCTCCATATACCCGCTGATTGGGTGCTGGATATCGCAAATTTCGTCTCTTCAACCTCTACGGTAGCTTACACACGTATCCCATCTTCTATGGATGTGAGTCCGGGTATAGCCACGTCCGGCGGCTCCGGCCTGGCAATGCGTCGGAAATATGAGCAAGAGGGGAAACGCTTCCGCTGGAAAGATTCCAATAACACCGCCGAGGATTTCGAGAAAAGTCCACCTTCCTTAAAACGGTAAGCCTCTATGAAGATCACTATCATTCTATATATGATATCACTATCTGTCTATGCCTCACGGTCATGGGCTCAACAAGAGAGCGCATGGGCTTTATCCGCCAATCCTGTCAGCATCAGCTATGTGCCTAAGGACAGCGCTATGGAAGCTGGTTTAAGTTATTTGATCCATCAAGCCGCCTTACCTGCCAGCGACCAGCCGGATCAAACACAGACCTATAGGGCTTATGTATCCGGTAACCGAAAGCTGGGTCTGCTTTGGCTGGCGGGTGGTATCGATTGGTCGCAAAGCCTACTGGAAGGGAGAAAATGGAATTTATTATCGCAACCGGACTATCTGATTACGGCCGGCGATTCCTTGGGAGAGCCACAACGCATCGAGAAATACAGGATCTACGGACAAGCGGCTTACGTCTTATCTCCGAAAATCAAGGTCGGGATAGATGGAGACTATACAGCTACAAGCAACGAAGATCGCTCTTCTTACCATATCTACCATGGGATGGCACACTTAATCCGGATATCAGGAGGTATCGTTTACGAACAAGTACGCAGACGTTTTGGAGCCTCGATCCATTATACCCATCGAACAGAGGAATTAACGTATGATACGGATAGTAAAGATAAACTTTATACATTTCCTCTGGGTTATTGGCTTCCGATGCAAGAATTATCGGGAAGTTTCCTGTTTCGCAGCCAAGGAAAACGCCTAGGTGTTTCCTTGCAAACGGAAACCCTAAAAGAGCATTGGAGTCTTTTCCATGATCTCTTCTACGAGACCCAGCAATTAGCGGACAATCCAAATAACTCCGGCAACTTGAGAGGCTGGGAAGAACGGCTGCATCAAATCAGTTACCAAGGTCGTTTTACCCGAACGAATAAATCGTGGACGCATATCTGGTCGCCCACAGCCCGATTCAACCAAACTACGGCCAACCGCATATTACAACGGAATCCCACCACAAGCTCGTCTGCCATATGGACTACATTCGCCACCTATCGCCTAGCAAGGCAACGGATGTTATCTACCCAACTAAGTTACGAGGCGACAAAGAATGATACTTCGGGCGAAAAGGTATCCACATGGCAAATGACTGTCGGATGGAATCGTTTGGAAAATGATTTCTACATATATCCTTTTACGGTCAAACAATATACAGGGCTCTTCCACGGAGAGATTGCGTTTTTTCGACAAATCCGCCTACCTAAAGAAAACAAGCTAAGTATCCGCCCGTCCGTGTATATCGTATCGGGCTATGGTACCGAGATCAAATGGGAGAAGGAAACGCAGAAGGATGAGAATGGCTCAGCAGAAATCAAGCTAGAGCAGAACATGCAAAAAGTGAACGAGGATTTTATTGCTCGCACGGCAACCCGTCTGGGTATCGGTACGGAAATGGAATATCGGCATCCCATTCATTCCGCCTTATCAGCGGGATTTCGTTTAAAGGGTAGTCTCGAACAAACGACAAGTCCTCAATCGACCCTCGGAGGGGGTGGAAACTTCAGTATTGTCATCTGGCTATAAATAGGTCTAATACTATGCGTTACTCAACTTTGTACAAAATACCAATAAGGATCGTGACGATATTTCTCTTATTGTCATCACTTCATCCGGGCAATTACCTTCACGGGCAAGAGCAACCGGATACTCTGTCCTTCTATTTACCCAACATTTTGGTAACAGCCATCGAGTCTAAGACTCCGGGTACGGTTTCCTTGCTTCCTGCATCAACATTGGAACACACGCAACCGATCACGATCGCTGATCTGACACAATTATTACCGGGAGGTCTCACCAATAATTCTGGGGTGACAGACGCACAATATTTCTCAGTGCGGGAGGTTTCTTTAAAGAACGGGGTAAACCAATTTCATAAGAACGCAGCTATGGGTGCCCAAATATGGGTAGACGGCTCTCCTCTTCATTTCAACACCGGCATCAACGAGCCTTACGAAGGATATGATGCCCGTTTTCTATCTCTCAACCAAGTGAAAGAGGCGGAAATCATCCGGGGAATACCTTCTGCCCGGTACGGAAACTTAACAAATAGCGTATTATTACTCAAGACTCATCAAGGTAGAATGCCTCTCTCCACCAGCATACGTTACAATCCGAAACTGAAACAATATATGCTTGGAAAAGGCTTCTGTATCTCCCCACAAGGCCATACGCTCAACCTGTTAGCGGACTATACCAGCCAAGGCGATTTCCATACCGGCGGCATACGCTTGGCAAACCTTTACCATTGGTTGCCCGCAGGGAAAAAACTAGAATTAAGCCTTACTTACACCTCTCGCATAGGAAAGGAAAAGCAATTCGTCAACGAGCAGAATCATACGCAAAGACAACGATTGGATCAGCGATTTTCCATACAAGGGGAATGGCAACCCGACCGACGTTGGCTCAAGAAGCTGTCTCTGAGAATAGACGGTTCCCTTCAAAAAAGCAAACAAACAAAGAGTCAGGTCAACAATGCCTCTAGCCAGCTTTATACAGACCAGAAAGAGAGCGGCGAATGGGAAGCCCGTGTTTTATCCTCAAACTACATGTACACATTAGTCAATGAAAGCCGACCTTTTTATGTAGAAACCGAGATGCTGGCGTCTACCTTATTCCCTCTACGACAAGGGAGGGAGATCAGCTTAGTAGCCGGATTCTCATACCGTAGTGAGGGTAACGAAGGGCGAGGCAGGGATTTCGATCGGCAGAGGCCTCCTTCTACATCTATCCGTCCCCGCTCATTCCGGGAAATCCCGTCCTTGCATACGTTCGGTGGCTTCATTGAGGCCACATACCGGACTTCCAACCTCCATGTAGAAGCCGGATTAAGAAATCAAGGATTGAAAAGCCGGGATTATGCCTTAATCTATCAGACAGAACCTCGCCTGAATCTCTTATGGTCTCTCTTCTCCTCTCCCTCCGGCTATACATTGAGTTTAAAAGGTGGGCTCGGATGGATCAGTTTCATGCCGACATTGGATAAACTCTACCCGGAAGCTATTTATAATGATAAGGTCTCTTTCTATTATAATGATAGCAATGAAAGTGGAAACACCCTTGGTATTCTCACGACACATGCCCCCGGAATGGAACAAAATATGAAATTAAAACCTACCGTAAATCGAAAGATAGAGGTTGGCCTTATAGGGAAGACTCCGGCCATCCGACTAGACATGACCGCTTTTTTCGAGAAACAAACGGATGGCTTTTCCTCCTCGGCACAATATATTCCATTCAGCTATCGGGAATATGATTATCTACCAACCGCCCAACTTCGTCCTGAATACAAAGATGGACAGGTATGGGTGAACGGTAAGGCTGTCCCTTATCAAGAGAAATATAGTTACACGCCGGTATCTGTACCAGTCAATACACTCCATAGGAAGAAACATGGGATCGAGATGGTAGCGGACCTCGGGACTTTCTCACCCTTGCGTACCTCCCTAATCGTAGACGGGATCTGGTTATATGTACGAGAAAAGAATACAGCCCTTAACGGGATCTGGCCGATCCAGTACACAGATAAAACAGAATACCCCTACGTAGGTTTTTACGACAAGCAAGGCGGACCGGGAAATGAAAGTCGTTCGGAGATCATCTCCACGAATTTCCGTTTCATCACCCGTATCCCCCAAATCGGACTGGTCACTACCCTTACGTGGCAAATGATATGGCTCTATAAATATCGTACGCTCTACAACGGTAGCACTGGCGAGAATGTATGGCCCCTATATTGGTGTGGAACAGACGGAATCATACATCCGTTCACCGAGGCACAGAAAGAGGATCCAGCCTTTGCGCCTTTACTCTCCACCACCGCACCGGAACGATTCCTACCAAACTCTTATAAACCATATGGTATGCTGAATATTCGGGTAAACAAAGCTTTCGGAGAGCACATCACGCTGGCATTCTTTGCCAACAACCTCGCCGATTTACGCCCCACTCGCTATTCGGCCAGCACGAGATCTTACCTTCAACAAAATACCCAGCCTTTTTTCGGTCTGGAATTACAAATAAAACTATGACATCATGAAAACAAGCATACTTTACATATTCCTACTGTCAGTCCTTTACGCCTGCGACTCCCACTCTCTTCTTCCACCCAAGCAGCAATTGGATCAGCAAATAGCGCAACTGAATGATTATTCTTTGTTGAGCGGTCGCTTGAACGACCAGCTATGCGAAGAGATAGAAACCCATGCCCAAGAAATAGGGAATGACTCGCTTTTGCTGGCAACCCGCCAAATCATATACACTCGCTATTGCAGATTACAGGACACGGCTCATGCGAGAATGCTACTCGACCGCATGAAACCTTATGCCATCCGCATAAAAGACAAGCACCTTCTCATGAATCACCTGCGTATGGCATTTCTTCACGCACAGACACGCCAACCCGCAGAATGCGAGCGATGGATAAACGAGGCACGAAAATATGCATATATAAATCCTCAAAACTGGTATATCACGGCGGCTAACGCTTGTCTTGAATGTGGATTATATCCCCAAGCACTCATCTATGCGGATTCAGCATTGGTGAACTTGAAATATAAAGTGATAAGCTCTCCTCACTTAGTAAAAGCTATAGCATTAAGCCGTACGGGAAAGACCGCCGAAGCGGAGGAATGGACCAAACGATGCATTACCGATATCCGCCACTTTCAGGCGAAACACCAAATACACACGATCAGCTATCTGCAATATCAACTCTTCATGGAATACGCCGTCTCTCTCCGGAAACATGGAAAAAACAAAGAGGCACTATCCGTATTGGAGGAATTAGACAGAGTCTCATTCAATAATGTCGCCACGCCTCTCTTGAGGAACAAAGACAATATCGAAGAATATAAGGTGCGTGTGGCACGTATGTTGTCCGAATGCTATTATACGACCGGAAATCAATCGGAAGCCATCCAACAGGCAAACCGGGCTGACTCCCTACAATCCCATTATGCCCAAGAGCAAATGAACATACGCCGAAAGATGATCAGCGAAAGCCTACAAAACGAACTATTATCCACCCGCTTAAAAAGTCAGAAGATGGAGGCGGAACAGGCACGGCTCATCCAGTATATCCTAACCGGAATCATTATTTTACTCATGGCTATCCTAACCGGAGGATATCTTTGGTGGAGAAATCATCGCCGTCGCCTACGCCAGTTATTCGATTTATTGATAAGCCATCATGCAGCTTGGTTGCTAATACACGATCCGCTTCCGCTAATCTCCCGGCCACAAATAAAGCTACCAGATCATTCAGAGGCAAACACCGAGGTCACAACAAAAGCTGATAATCTCCTATATCAACGAATCCTATCAGTTATGAAAGAGCAAAAGCCTTTCTTAAATCCTAATCTCGACCTTGTGACCCTCTCCCGTCTAGTGGGTACTAACCGAACACAACTATCCACCACCCTCAATAGGCAGACGGGAATGAACTTCAGTCGTTGGCTGGCTGAATACAGGGTACACCACCTCCTTTCGCTCGTCGCCCTACGTCCCGACAGCGACATCACCGCACTAGCCTCCGAATCAGGCTTCACCTCCCGAACCTCCTTCTTCCGGCAGTTCCGGCAAGTCACCGGACTTACGCCCAACCAATACAGAAACGTACGAAAAGAGACCGGCAAATAATCTGTTAAAGTACGTGTCTAGCCTTTGATGCAGGGGCTTTACGGCCTTTGGTGTACCAGATCGTTCGGATCAAGTTTCAATACGTTCGCATCTTTTCTCATCCCTTGATTTACCAAATGGGACTGTCTATATTTGACCTCGCAAGTCCCTCTTATGCGGGTTACTTAAGACAGTACCAATATGGAAGAAAAGCAAAAGCCATCCCTAATCGAACGCAGGCTATATGCCCGCATCTTACAAATCATGGAGGATAAGAAGCCTTATCTCGATCCACAGTTCAATTTGTGCCAGTTGGCCAACCTCGCTTGCACGAACCGTACCCGGCTATCCTCTACCTTGAACAATCAGACGGGTATGAACTTCAGTCGCTGGCTGGCTATCTATCGGGTAGAGTACCTCATACGGGAATTTTCCAAGTGCCTCACACAAGAGCCGCAGGAGTTATACAAGACGGCTGGGTTTACCTCCCGTACCTCTTTCTACCGCCAATTCAAGGAGGTGACGGGCAACACTCCCATCGAGTACTTCGCCAACCTATATTATAACAACGTAAATGATTCAACTAAATAAATAGCGATATGAGACATTTTACACTCCTACTCTTATCCGTTTTTACTGTCTATCAAGCCAAGGCGGATATATTGATCCCCTTAGACAAATATCCTACGGGGGAAAAACGTTTCAACTTACAGATCAACGGAAGTCACGATACCAGTACCCCTTGGCTCTCCACCACGTCATTTGGCGTGGATGAAGATGGGCAGATGGGAAACCCGGAGAATTGGACATCCGAACAAATCGACGAGGACAATCACTCGGTAAGTCACCGACTCATCATGAACAGTATTTCCCTGCGCCTCTCCTATCGTGTATGGGACAATCTCAGCCTGTGGGCAGGCATCGGTACCACCAACTTCACACACGAGGAGACTTTCCGAGATGATGACGACCTAAGCAGTACCATCTTCAGCAAGAACATGGTACCCATCTACAGCGGAGGGCTAGGTTACGGCCATGCCTTCACCGACCGCTTTTTCATGTCTACCCAACCCGGCGTGCGCTATGCCAACAGCGATAACATGACCACCGAGGTGTATTACCAAGGCAAGACCATCCCCTTGCGAGACCTCAGCCTCAACCGCCGTTACCTAGAGTGGGCCGTGCCCGTGGTGGCCGGATACGCACTGGGGAATTTCGTGCCCTATGCCGGCATCCTCTACAAGGACTACACGATGAAAGACCGGTACGAGTTCACCAAGACATATGCCGGCGAGGACTATACCGTTCGTATCGACGAGACTTTCCACGCCCGTCACAAGCTGTACGCTTTGGCCGGGGTGAACTATTTCCTCGCTGACAACATCTCGCTCGGAGTAAACGGAAGCTTCGGCAAGAGGCAGTCCGTACAGTTACAATTCAATATCAGTTTCTAAACCTCTTAAACAGATATATACATGAGAACGACACTCAAAGCACAAGCGATACGGCTGATCGCCATATTTTTGCTTATCTGTGCCTCTACCACCACCGTCAAGGCACAGATCAGCCAACATCCCGAACTGTATAAGGTGAAAGAATTCCACAATATCGATAAAGACGGAGGTGCCTATTACTGCTTCACCGACGCACAATACTACCAAGGGAAGCTCTACGGGGTCTACATAGATAATAACGGCCCCTCATCCATACGCCTCAGCGCTTTAGAGGTGAACGGCGAGACCCGGACAATGGAACAATCCACCGTTGGCGACACCGGTAAGAAAATGATCTTTCTCAATGATTTCGGCGTATACCAAGATGCCGAGATCATCGTATACCGCAATCGCTTCTACGTGCTCTGGAAGAATAATACCAATGGCCAGATATGGATCGGCGAGGTGGATATGAAAAAGGGAGAATACAAGAAAACTCGTATGCTCGATGACGGGAAAACTTACGCCAACTTCGCCGCCACCATCTACCGTGACAAGATCTGCGTCATCCTACACCGCCGCACCAACAAGAAACTGCAAGTCTACCAATACGGCGACCCCGAGCTGAACAGCGGCTGGGACTGGTGCGGCACCGTGCGCAACGCCGGACACGATAATATCGAGCTAAAAGGCTCAACAGGCATATCAATGGAATACGATCCCGACGACCACTGGGACGCCACCTCGTGGTACGGCTACGACGACACCGAGAAAAAGAACGTGGAGAAACTCATCATAGGCCGACTCAAGAGCGGTACCTTCGAGGCATTCAGCTACAGCGGCGAGTATGGCAAGGATAACATATGGCCCTCCAACTGGGAAGAATACGCGCATCACGACATAGGACGCTCGAAGACCTTCTCGCTCAAGCTCATCCAAGCCGATATAGAAGGCTACGCAGCCGACAATACCAGCGGCTACAAAGCTTCCTCAAATCCCCTGATCTTCAGCTACTGTACCTATGATGGCAAGGGAACGGGCGAACACTTCCTAAAGAAATTCTACCCCGGCAGCAACAGCTTCGCCACCGACGCACCCATCTACACCGACCTGCCCTACGGCTACACGGTCGTAGCCACCGCAGCAGATCCTACCACCGAGACAGCTCCCGGCGGAGGGCTCTACTACAAGCAATATATCTACCTGCTGCGAGGTAACCAGACTCCATACCATTGGTACAAGCACGCCTACATCGCCTCCATCCGCTCCAACGAGATCGTAGAGAGACGCAGTTCCTTCAACGACGAGAAGGCCCTGTTCGGCAACAGCGAGCTACGCAATCTCGTGCGCCTCGTCGGCATCATCGAAGGACCACCTCCAACGGTAGTGGATAATAACGAGTGGTTCGGCGACCTCGGCGTAGCCTCAAGCCTTGCCTTCACCATGGGATCGGGCACCAGCAACTCCGTGAGTCGGCTCTACAAGAGCGATCTCAAATGCTCCTTCGGGCCGCATACGGACAAACTCACGGCAGCATTCGGCGGCGGATACTCCTTCCAGAAACAACACGAGGAAGTAACAAGCCAGTCCGAGTCCATCACCGTTACCTTCGAAGCAAACGACACAGCAGACTACCGGGCCATCGCCCTCTACTCTGTACCCATTCTGACCCGTTGCGACCTAGAATACCTCTCCCCCACCCGGAGACAGAGTGTACGAATGCCCATATTCAGCTATACTTACATGACACGGCAGAGTATCAAACAAGTAGAAGTGCCTCTCGACCTAGAGCCTTTCCGCATAGACAATCCAAGCAAACTTGGAGACTGGGAGGCCCGTGAGATCCTCACCATGACCGCCAGCGAGCCAAATGTCAGCAAGTCCGTCAACTTCAGCCTCAACTCCGAACGGATCGACATGACGCTGGAAACCAGCGGCACAATCTCCGACAGTCAGACCAAAGGTGCCATCAGCCTTATGGATTTGAAATTCCCCTTCTTCCAACTAGAGAACCAAAGTTCTTGGGAATGGACAGACCAGACCACGGCGACAACCTCGCAGGGTATCAGCGCATCCTATTCGAAGATACGACGCACGGACAAGCACGTCAGGCCGGAAGAGACAGCCGAGTCCTTCTCATCCACCCTCTATCTGCTCACTGCCGAGAAGTCGAACACGCTCCGTGACCAGTACTACCCCAAGCTACTCGAACGGAAGATCAGCTTCGGTACCGACACCTTTCCCTTCATGGTAAACAGCGACAAACCCTTCGTATTGGCGTGGGACATCAACAACATCACCTATGTACGAGGTGACGTGAGCGCCACTGGCAATGAGGAGGTAACGACCGACGAGCCCCTGTCTATCCGCTTCCTCGACGGCATGCTTACGGTAGACTGCCTGCCGGGGGCCACCGTCAACGTCTACAGCATGAACGGCACGTTAACCGGTCACCAGCAAGCGGTATCCGGAAAAGCAATCTTCAGCCTGCCCGGACACCTGTACACCGTGGAGGTAGTGACCGAACGTTACCGGAAAGTACAGAAAGTAGTAAGATAATACAGTTAGAAGCCATGAAGACAAACCTCCTCCAGAGAAAACGCCTCCTAACGGAAGAATCGAATCGCTGTTATCTGTGCGATGCCCCTGTCTGCACAAAGGCATGCAAGCCCGGACTAGATCCGGGCCGCTTGCTGCGGGCCTGTAAAATGGACAACCTAGCGGGAGCTATCCTCCGGGCCTACCGGATGGAAGCCTGCAAGGATTGCGACGGGCATCCTTGCGAGAAGGCCTGCCTCCGCGGACGAACCGACCGGGCGATATCCATCACTCAAATCGTACGGCAATTGCAAGATATGCCAAACCCGACGGATAGTTCTCCCCTCACTTCGTCTCCGGACTTGGCGATCGACTTTTGTGGTGTCCGCTGCGCCAACCCCTTTATACTGGCCTCCTCACCCGTAGCCCATAATTACGAGATGTGCGTCCGGGCCCTCGAAGCCGGTTGGGCCGGTATCTGCTTCAAGACGATATCATTCTATCCGATCCATGAGGTATCCCCCCGCTTCGACCAAATGGAGGTGGATGGCGTACCTTTCATCGGATTCAAGAACATGGAACAATTGTCGGAAGCCTCTGTCGAAGAGAATTTCGATACTCTCTATCGCCTCAAGCAACGCTATCCTGACAAATTAATCATCTCCTCCATTATGGGACGGACAGACGATGAGTGGACACGGCTTGCCCAATATTCCACGCAGGCTGGGGCCGATATCATTGAGTGCAACTTCTCTTGTCCACAAATGACGCAAGAAGGGATGGGCAGCGACGTAGGACAAAACCCGGAACTGGTACGCCGGTTCACCGCCGCCACACGCCGGGGTACCCATCTGCCGATACTAGCGAAGATGACACCGAATATCGGGCAGATGACACCCGTGGCGCTCGCCGCCCACGAAGGAGGAGCCACCGGGATAGCCGCCATCAACACCATCAAATGTATCACCCGTATCGATGAGAAAGCACTTACGGCCCGGCCCGTTGTCTGCGGACTGAGCAGCGTGTCCGGCTATTCGGGGAAAGCCGTGCGCCCTATCGCTCTCCGGTTCATACATGAGCTGGCGAGCGATCCTTCCGCCGGCAAGATGCCTATCAGCGGGATAGGCGGTATAGAGACTTGGCGGGATGCCCTCGATTTCCTGCTACTAGGCTGCACGAACCTACAGATATGTACCGCCGTGATGCAATACGGCTTCCGGATCATCGACGATCTATGCGAAGGGTTACGACTGTTCATGCAAGAGAACGGATATAAAACCCTATCCGACCTCATAGGTATCGCTTTACCGAACATCGTACCCCCCGAGAAACTGGAACGTACGCAGATACACCGCCCGACAGTAGATAACAGCCTATGCCTCGGCTGCGGACGCTGTTTCGTTTCCTGTAACGACGGTGGACATCAAGCTATCCGTTTCACCTCTATGCGCAAACCGGTGATAGACGAGCAAAAATGTGTCGGCTGCCATCTTTGCGCATTAGTATGCCCAACCTTCGCCATACATTGACAGGATGAGGATCGAGACGGGACACCTTATTCTACTATCCATACTTCTTCTGTGCCCGCTAGTCCATTCAGACCTGCGGGCACAAGAGAAGACACCCGTCACACGAGCCGACTCCATCATGCGGCAGGTAATCCATCAAGCCCCCATCTACGAGCACGTCCTCGAGAGCTATGAAGCGGAGACCTACGTGAAAGGCCGTACGCACGTTCCCCGGAAGAACCAGCTGCTACGATACGCCTATCTGGTCTTCCCGATAGAGCGTCATCCCCGCGATGCCTTCTTCGAGATGAGTGGCCTCACCCACTACGACGCTCCCAACCATTATCGCAACGAGATTGTAGCCATCAACAGCAGCCATCTCGCCGCCGGAAGGCATTACAAGGAGATAGCCTCGTTCGTCAACTTGAACGTCTACTCCCCCACGATCTACAATAAGGGAATGATCATGCCACTCTCGCCCGATGCTTTCAAATATTACACGTTTCGGCAGGAAGGCACGGACACGATCTCCGGCATCCCTGTGTATAACATCCGTTTCACCCCTCGCCAATGGAGCCAGAAACTACTATCCGGAAACCTGTACGTAACCGACGAACTCTGGACCATCGACCGTATCGAGATACAAGGGCACTCCTCTTTCTCCGAGTTCAACCTAAGCATACGTTTCAACCGTGACGAGAAGCATTTCATCCTCCCGGAAGAGGCTGACCTGCAAGTCTGCTACCATGCCCTAGGCAACCGGATAGAGAGCGACATCCACGCCGCTTTCCGCTATAAATCGATCTCTTGGGTAGAGGAAGACCATGAGAGCAGGAAATTATACTCGCTCGATCAAACCCAATACTATACGATCACCTCCGACACACTCTCCTTTACCCAAGACAGCACTTATTGGAACAGCCGGAGGGACAAGCCGCTCACTACCGACGAGAAAGCCTTGTACACCACCGGAACGAACGTGGTGAGGACGGAAGCGGACAGCAGCGCTCTCACTCGCTACCTCCAACTCGGCGAGCGGCTCACCAGCACGGTCAACAGGGATTACAAGAGTACTCGTGTGAAGTATTCCGGCCTTCTCAACCCGTTCCAGCTATCTTTCGGAAGCAACGGGATCACCTATAAGCAAGAAGCACGTATCAGTAAGACATTCGAGCATGACCGTCAGCTACGCTTCCACCCCGAGATCGGTTTCCTATTCAAGGAGAAAGAGCTACGCCTACGGCTAACAACCGACTGGGAGTATCACCCCGAGCGTCAAGGCATCCTCAACCTCACGATAGCCAATGACAACCAAAGCTATTCCTCCGAAGTGATCCACCAGATCAACGAGATCCTAAAAGATACCCCAATCCGTTTCGAAGATCTCAACTTGAAGTATTTCCAGCACTACTATGCCAAGCTGATGAACCAGATAGAACTGATGAACGGCTTCCGGCTCTCGGCCGGACTCGCATACCACTATCGTACGCCCGTGAAAAAGAATAAGGATACCGGATTGGATCTAAAGGATCATAATGAGTTCACCCCGGTTATCGGCCTTACCTACACGCCCCGGCAATATTACTGGATGGACGGTTACCGGAAAGAGTACCTACATTCCCATTACCCGACCTTCCGGATCGAGCTGGCACGAAGTATACCGGACCTGCTCGGCTGTACGGGAAATTATTGGCGGATGGAGGCCGGCATGAACCAGACCGTACGGCTGGGCTTATCCGAACGACTGAGTTACAATCTAAGCGGTGGACTCTTTTTTAACCAGCATAACATGTACTTCGCCGATTTCAGCTATTTCGCCAAACGTTATTTCCCCGAGCCTTGGGGCGATCGGTTTGGCGGGATCTTTCATAATCTGGGTGGGGATTGGTGCAATGCCTCCGACAAATATATTCAAGGGCACCTCATGTACGAGAGCCCATTCATTCTATTGCGATTCCTCAAGCCCAATCCCAAGGCGCATAAATACCTCGTGTCCGAACGTTTCTACCTCAGCCAGCTATGGACTCCCGTATTGCCGAATTACAGCGAGCTCGGGTATGGTATCGGTAGCGACCTTTTTCATATAGCGCTTTTCCTAGGCTTCGAGGAGTTCAAGTATCAAAGCGTCGGGTTGAAGTTCGCGCTTGAGTTATTCAGATAATTATAAACAAGTATAGATATGAACAAGAGAAACACTATTAAACAACTTCTTCACCGCGGATGCCTACTTATGGGTATCAGCGCAATAACAAGTTCGGCCTTCGCATGGGATTTCGCCGAGCATCGTAAGATCGGCGACCGTGCCATGAGCCTTCTCCCGCGTTATCTGGTGGAAAACGGGATCTTCCCCAACGAGGCCGTCGCCGATAGCGCCTTGCTGCAAATCCTCAACATGTCGCATATGCCCGGCTCGAACGCCTACGCCATGAATGAGCTGACACAGTTGCCGAATATCGTGACCTACGGTACGCTTTGCGGATTGGCCGGCGACCATGTGGAAAATCCCATGCTCTTGGAGACAGGCCTGCAGACCCATTTCTCCAAGACGAACCGTACGCTGGCTTTGGAGACACAAGCCATGAACGAGTTCCTCACCGGAGCCAACAGCAAGGAGCTGCTCGACATCAATCTGGCTTACGGTATCCTAGCGATCAAGGATCTCTCCCACTTCTACGCCTATGGCAAGGGATTGAACGAGCATCTGAAGATGATCGACCCCGAGCTGATCCGCCGCCTTCAACGCCCCTCGGAAGTAAACAAGGTCTTCGATAAATTAAATCAGTTGCCCTCCATGAGCAAGTATTTCTGCATCCACATCTTCGCTATCTACCTAGCGCAAGAGGCAGGCAAGGAGATGCGTAAAGGAGATACGCAAATGGCGAGCAACCTTATGTTCTACGCCACGATGTACGAGGCTTTCGCCGAGCATTTCCTACAAGACTCCTTCGCCTCCGGACACCAAATGGTACGTAGGGGCTTCTCCGCCTCCGCCGTATCCAATAATAAGAGCTTGCACGATTTCTACAATACCATCCCCGTACAGACTGCCAACCTAAAGGGTGAGACTTGGAGCGCTTACGGCGATAAACGTCTGAACCAAAACAGGATGGAGTACAACGAGGCCGATGATTACCGGCATATCCGGGTAACGGAGAAACATCCTTATTCCTTGGAGAAAGGCGATAGCTACGAGCGGGAGACGAAGGTATTCTACCAAGTCGTGACCGCCACCTGCGAGTCTATCGTAGAAGTCTGGAAAGCCTACCAGAATGCCTTGGAAGGATCAGACGAGAATATCTTGAACGAGATCCCTTCCGAACGAGACGACCTGCCCCAGTTCGTCTACGATCGTTTCCCGGTAATCAAGGATTTCCCGATCCCCTTCGGGACGGATCTGGATGACGTCCCCTTGGAAGCTTCCGTCGCCGACCGCAAGGATGAGCTACAGCTGATCGTACAAGAGCCTTTTACCCGCAACTTTATCCGGTCGAGGGTAGCCAACTCTTTCATGTTCCTGATCGGTACGCCGATCCATAGCAACCGGGACGGTGTCATGACGTATGGCGGTCGCTTGAACGTCAGCATGATCAATTGGCATAAGTTCGGGAAAGGGAAAGGCATGATCATGGAGCCGGGCGACATCGCTCATTGGGTATCCCCTACGATCTCCGGTTATTATATGCACGCCCCTTCCTCCTCCTACACGATCAAGAACTGGAACGTGAAGGCGGGCGCCAATTATAACATGGATATATTCGTTTCCCCGAAACGTTTCCTCGGCCTGTATAGTTATTTCGAGATGGGTATAGACCGCCGTAATGACGAGACCCGTTTCTTGGTAGCTCCCTCGGTCGGTATCCAGCTAGGTTCCCTGATCGGTGTCCATAATTTCAATATGCCGGGATGGTTACGCATCCCATTGGGAATTATCCTCCCCTTGAAATTCGCCGTCACTTGCAATAAGGTGGCCGGCCGGCCGGTAGAATGGATCAGCAATATGGAGGTGGATATATTGTTCTAGGAAACACCTTGATTCATGCCTATATAGGTAAGAGGCCACACGGATATCGGCGTAACCCCTTACCTATAGAGGCACAGGGCCACGCCGATACTCGCGTAGGGTCATACGTATATTCGTGTGATCTCATCGATTTCACCGAACTCGATCAAGGCGTTAAACAGACGGATCCGGGTATACTTAGGCAGATCCTCTACCGGGATATCCTCGGCCTGTACCAAGCCTTTATCCAATAAGTAAGCACGCATCGTACCACATAACAAAGGGCGTGCGGGAGTGATCCAAGAGGTGCCATTCCAAAGGGCGACATTACAAATGGAAGTATCGGTCAGCAAACCGTCACGGATTATCAAGATATCGTCATGTCCCGCTCGTTGGGCGAATAAATCATTTAGGCATTGACGATCCGTACTCTTATAGGAATAATCGATCTCATCGCATGTAACCAATCGCAAGGAATGAACCGGACGCATACGGTAAGGAACGTATTCTACCTTTAAGACCTCGCGGGTATATTCCACCCGGCATTTGGTACGTTCTTGATAAGGCCCCGGATGAATATAACCCGCGAGATCAATTTCTTCTCTCGCTCCGAATAGCTCCCTGCGGGTACGGTTCATCCGGGCATTATGGTACGGAAGGTTATGTATCCGTCCCTTCTCGATACGGATCGTCTCCACAAACGGACTCCCAGATAAGGTCTCAATAGATGGGCACATATACTTTTTGTTTCATCTCGTTATACTCCGATCTCACCTCACTTTTAGAGGTGATTCCCCCACCGCTCTTGAAAATAAACGAACGGGGAGAGACTTGTTCCATAAAACGGATCATCACGGCGCTGTCTAAATCTTGGCCGTCAAAATACCCCATCACCCCCGTATAGAAGCCCCGCTCATAGGTTTCCGCCTCGGCGATGATCTCCAAGGTCTTTTTCTTGGGAGCGCCCGTGATGGAGCCGGCAGGCAAGAGGCTGAACAAAATCTCCCCGACATGGCCGTTCCATCCCTCTGGCAACCGGCCTCTTATCTCAGAGCTGACCTGCAACAAACTTCCGTTATGCGTACGCAATTCATCGATATAACGATACCGGGGAACACAAACCTCGGAGGCTACGATACTCAAGTCATTCCGGATCAAATCCACGATCGTGGCATGCTCCGCCGCTTCCTTGGGATCATCGAGGATACGTCTCCGGGCATCGGGCAGCGTAGCGTCGATCGTACCTTTCATGGGATACGAATAGATGAGACCATCCCGCGTCCGCACGAATATCTCGGGCGAGAATACCACGAAACGATCCCGCATCCAAAGCTTATACATCGCCTTGGAATGGTAAAAGATATCTTTCAAGGAGAGGTTCGTATATACCGGAGTAGCGCATGTCAAGTTTACCAAATAAGAATTACCCGCATGGATATGCCGGGCAACGGTCTCGAATGAATGGGCATACTCCTCGAAAGAAACATACGAGGGTTGCCATTCAACAGGTTCTCCGGATATAAGATGAGAGGAATCCCGCAAGTTACATTCATG
>ERZ779802.342-NODE-342-length-18480-cov-4.466323_pt1 | contig 18480 bp, 17 predicted proteins | sample MGYA00511252_ERZ779802 | MGnify/ENA primary metagenome ERZ779802 (study PRJEB29588, sample SAMEA2153887) | human gut metagenome | biome: human gut; feature: human-associated habitat; material: faeces | place: Denmark | collected 2008/2010 ... | reverse complement strand
TGAAATTGTATTCGGTTTTCCACTCGTTGCAGATTGTAAGCTCCTTCAGTGTAAGAGTGTTTCCCGAGATGGAATAAGTTCCCTCGGAATCATTGAACGAAGCGTGGGGATAGATTTCCTCGACTTTCCCGTTGGAGCCGAAGTGGAGCTCGAAGTCCTTATAGAAGGAGGTCTCTGCTCCCCAGCCGGTCATCTTGCTCAGTTTCCAAGAGGTGTTGCTGAGAGCGTCGCCCTCGTCATCGTCATCATCATCATCATCGTCGTCATCATCATAGTTGCCGTCGAACTTCTTTGTGGGGACGTTCTTGCGGGCGAGGCGGTAGGCGCGGTCGCCGTCCATGTCAAGATATGCGTCGGAACCGGAGCCTACCAGGGTGATGTATTCCGATTCACCCTCAAGCGTTACTCTCAGACGGTTATTGCTCTCATTGTAAGTGAAGCGCCCCGAGGAACGATATTCATACATACCCTCTTCGAAAAGGCGCGTGGTCGTTTCGTAATAATCCATGGAGCCATCTTCGTCAAAGACAAAAATCTGGACCTCGTCGTCGTCATCCCAGCTCATCTTCCAGGCGCCTACATAAGGCAATTCTGGGTCTTCAGGATCTACAGGCTCGTCCTTGTCGTCCGAGCAGCCGGACAATGGGAGCGCCATTGCCGCGAAAAGGATGGCGAGCAGTGCCCATCCCTTCCTTAACACATCGATTTTCATTTTTAGTGTGTTGATTGGTCGTTTTCGACAACGCTTCCCCTCTTTGTCAATCCTAATAAAAAAGGAAAAGCGCGGGAGTCTGTACAAGTTACTCGTCCACTCTTGAAGGCCTTCGCATTGCCCGGTGTAATAGACGAGCAACGCAGAAGCCCACGTTACAAAATACTATAATAACAAGTGCTAATAACTGCCAATAAATATACTTTATATCAGAGCGTTGCAAAATATAGGTTTTGGCACTTGTTTGTTATTGTTAGCGTTATTTGCAGAAAATATTTGGTTTGTTGGTGCGTTTTTGGTTCTTGCTATAGTAACAAATCCAAATATTTTTTGTAACTTTGTACTCGGTAACAATTCTGTATGACTATGAAATCTCCCTCCGAAAAGGCGAAGAAGTCGCCTGTGAGAATACGCTTCAAAGACCTGGCCGACGGGTGCCGCTCTATCTACCTTGACATATATTTCAAGGGGAAGCGCAAGTATGAATTTCTAAAACTCTACGTTCACCCCGGCGACGACGAGGACACAGTTCTCGCCAATGCCGAGGCTATGCGCATCGCCGAGGAAGTGCGCCGCGAAAGACTTGCGGAGCTTGGAGTGTCTGAGGCTACACCTCCGACTTCAATAGTTGACACGTCCGCAGACGAGAAGGCTGCCAAAGCCCGTGTAAAGGCCCGCAGAGCCTCCCGTGAGCCGGTAACGGTACGCGCCAAAGACCTAAAGGACGGTCGCCAGTCCCTTTATCTCGACATCTATTTCCGTGGCGAGCGCAAATACGAATTTCTTAAACTCTATACCAATCCCGGCGATGAAGATGGTAATGCCGCCGTCATGCAACGCGCCAATGCCATACGCGAGGCTCGCATGGCCGAAATCGCAAAGTCCACTGTGGAGGAAAGCGTGGCCGAGGAAGCAACGCCGGGAAAAAAGGTAAAGCACAAATTCAAGGTGCTTCTCGCATGGCGCCTTCTCCGCAACGGCGACAAATCCTTTTATCTCTATATCCACTACGGCGAAAACGGAGAGCAGCGTTGTTGCGAGCCGCTTTACCTCTATGCCCCTAAGGACGCTTCCGAAGCCGAGGTCAAGCGTATTAAGGCCAAGGCAAAAGCCGTCAAGAGGGAGCGTGAGGAAGAATTGCGTAATGGCACCTATATTCCGAGACCAAGCGCACGTGAGCCTAAGAACGTATTCGACGACACCGACCACTACAAGGAGTTCCGGGCAACGCGCAGAGCCGAGACCGAAGTGCAGGCGGTTACCACAGAGCTGAAACGCAACAGCAAATCCAAAGAACCTGTAAGAATACGTTTCAAAAAGCTCGCAAACGGAAGTGTATCGGTCTACCTCGCAATCAACGTGAACGGCAGACGCACTTACGATTATCTGAAACTCTATCTCGTGCCGGAGACAGACCAGACAGCCAAACTGCAGAACAGGCAGACAATGGAGGCCGTTTACGCTATCAAGGCCCAGCGTATACTCCAGATTACAAACGGCGCTGCAGGTATAAAGAAGGACCTGCGGAACAAGATGCGCCTTGTAGACTGGCTGAAAATATATCAAGACAGACAGGTAAACAAAGGCAAGCGCGGAGCGAAACGATGGGTCCGCACCATGATTTTCGTAATCGAGGGCTACGACGGAGGAAAGGACGCAACCCTCGCCGACATAGATCTTCAGTGGCTCACAGACTTTATGATCTATCTGATGAACGATTATGTAACCTACAAGAAAACCAAACTCACCAACGGGACTGTCGACAATTATCTCCGCTGTCTCAAAGCCGCTTTCAATGTGGCGGTTGAGGAAGGAATCATGCCGACCAATCCCATGCTCGCCCTTGACCGCTCCCATCTCAAAGGCACCACCTACGAGCGCGAGTTCCTGAGCGTCGAAGAAGTGAAGAAGCTGATTGACACCCCATGCCGCCGTCCCGACATCAAGGGGGCGTTCCTCTTTTCCTGCTTTTGCGGACTTCGCATAAGCGACGTGCGCAGCCTCCAGTGGAAGCACGTCGTTACCGCCGGAGAGAAGATGTATCTCAAAATAACGCAGTTCAAGACCCGCCGCCCTCTGTCTATTCCTTTGAGCCGTCAGGCTCTCAGATGGATGCCGGAGCGAGGCGGCGCCGGGGAGGATGAATACATCTTCCCTCCTCTTTCAAAGAACATGACGGTGCTTGACGATTGGGCTAAGGAGGCTGGTATCAATAAACACATAACTTTCCACGTGAGCCGCCACACCTTCGCCACGATGGAGCTTACCATGGGTGCCGACATCTACACGACGAGCAAACTGCTCGGCCATACGAGCGTAGCGACCACACAGATTTATGCCAAAGTCATAAACAGTAAGAAAGAGGAAGCCGTTTCCCTGCTTGATTCGGCTTTCGAATTATAAATTTAATGAAGCTGATTTTTCAGAAAAATCTGTATTTGGCGAAATCAAATTGGAGATTCCGGTAAAAATGGTTAACTTCGCAGTCTAATTCAACTTATACAGAATAGTTCATCAATATGAAATGGCAGTTGTGCATATAGCTACGCTCAACGAATAGCAATCCAAAAGTTTGCTATTGAGCAACTGACGGGCTTATATCAAGTCTGTCATATGTTGCATTGCCAATAATTCCCTTATATAGTTACTACAGCACTCGTTACGCTGCTACCGGCAGTGTGGCTTGTCGTTTCATATTGGTTTGAACAAATGAATTACACCTATAAGAAAATCTGGCTCATCGCTTTCCCTGTAATGATGAGCATCCTTATCGAACAACTGATAAACATTACTGATGCCTTATTCTTGGGGCACGTGGGTGATGTGGAACTGGGCGCATCTGCCCTTGCTGGAATATGGTTCTTGGCAATTTATATGATTGGTTTCGGGTTCAGTTTGGGGCTACAAGTGGTAATTGCCCGCCGTAACGGAGAACAGCGGTATGCAGAAACGGGAAAAACGTTCTTTCAGGGATTGTTTTTCTTGCTGATACTGGCGGTACTCCTCTGTCTGCTGTCCAAGATATTTTCTCCTGTTCTGTTGAAACTTCTGATAACTTCGGATGATGTTTATAATGCGGTTATCCGTTATTTGGATTGGCGTATTTGGGGATTGTTGTTCTCTTTCCCGTTCCTTGCCTTACGCTCGTTTTTGGTAGGCATTACACAGACAAAAGCTCTGAATATGGCGGCTTTCACTGCCGTGATGGTGAACATTCCGCTGAACTGGCTCCTGATATTCAGCTTCGATATGGGTATATCGGGAGCGGCTATCGCTTCTTCATCTGCCGAAATGTGTTCGCTGGCTGTATTGGCTGCATATATGTTTCGGCACATTGATAAAAAAGCGTATGGCTTATACTGGCATATGGATATAACGATATTGAAAGAGGTATTTTCTATCTCGGTATGGAGTATGCTTCAGTTCTTTACAAGTGTAGCCATTTGGTTTCTGTTTTTCGTGGCTATCGAACGTTTGGGAGAAACGGAATTGGCTGTATCTAACATTGTAAGAAGTGTTTCCGCCTTGTTTTCCGTTATCGTCAATGCGTTGGCAGGTGTCACCGGTTCTTTGGTGAGTAATCTGATTGGCGCAGGTGAAAGGGAAAGAGTTTTTCCGCTTTGCCATAAAATTATACGTTTAGGATATGCGACAGGCATTCCACTGATTGCTTTTGCGTTGTTCTTTCACCAGCTCATTATAGGGGCTTATACGGAAAATCCCGCTATCGTACAGCTTGCATGGCCGCCTTTTCTTGTCATGCTGTTAAATTACTTCTTTGCATTACCCGGTTATGTCTATCTTAATGCTGCAACGGGAACGGGAGCGACACGGACGGTATTTATTTTTCAAGTAACAACTACGATTGCTTACCTATTCTGTTTATGGGGATTAGATTCTTGTGATGTTCCGTTAGCGACATATTGGGCAGTGGAATACTTATATGTGATATTGCTTGGTACACAATCCGTTATTTATCTTAAATATAAACAATACTAAGAGCTGAAAGTTATGATGAACAAAATATATCCCCGTAAGGGTGACACGCAAACCGTTTATTTGAATGCTGTCGTAAAAGACCCGTCTATCGAAATAGGCGACTATACCATTTACAATGATTTTGTTTCAGACCCGTGTCTGTTTGAGCAAAACAACGTATTGTATCATTATCCCATTAACCATGAACGGCTGATAATTGGCAAGTTCTGTTCTATTGCTTGCGGCGTAAAGTTCCTGTTCAACTGCGCCAATCATACTCTGAGATCATTATCAACTTACACGTTTCCGCTGTTTTATGAAGAATGGGAATTGGATAAGGCTGATGTGGCTTCCGCTTGGGACAACAAAGGCGACATCGTGATAGGCAATGATGTGTGGATAGGATATGAAGCCGTAATTATGGCTGGTGTCCATATCGGTGACGGGGCTATTGTTGGCACGAGGGCTGTTGTGACAAAAGATGTGCCGCCCTATACTATTGTGGGTGGTGTCCCTGCAAAAGAGATACGAAAGCGGTTCAGTCCTGATATGATAGAACAAATGCAGACTTTGAGATGGTGGGATTGGACGGTAGATAAGATACGGGAGCTTTTGCCTTATCTGCAAGATGGTCGTTTGGATAAACTATAGACAATATGAAATCAATCAAATAAATAAGAATCGCTATGAACAACGGAAACCTACCGTTCTCTCTTTTTGGGTAATTGTCCCCAAAAATGTCCGTGGCAAGCCTCTTGCAACGGAAACATCACTGAAAGGCTTTATCATCTGCTCAATAAAGCCTATACAATCTACCGTAAGGAGGTTGTCGAGTGTCGCAAACTTTACAGCCGCTTCACGACCGACTTCCTGAACGGGCATCGTTACACTGATGCCGTCTGTGCTGCTGGCCGAAATGCCCATGAAACTGCAACAGGTATCATCAGCGACCTTTTCAATATTCGTCCTGACCTTGTGAGAGATTACTTTGCAAAACTCAGATTCTCTCATGCTGATGCCGAGCAAATGATAAACGAACTCAATACTGGAAGGGCTGGCCCAACAGAAACCACTGAAGGGAAAACTTACTTTATGTCCTCCCTTTCAGAGGCTCAAAAGGCCGCACTCGCTGTCCTCGCTGTCAAAGTTCAGATATTCAAGGGTGAAATATCAGTTGCTGATATTTCAGCACTACTGGATTGTCAGGTAGCAAAACCTCTCAAATCCGCAAACAACAGGCGCGTGGCAGTCCTTTTCGACGAATTAGCCGATGCGCGACTGATTAAGCGCGACTGGCAGAAAGTGGTTGCTGTTAACAGACTTATACTTTCTTCTGCCACAGACGCACCGTTAAGCCGTTCGGCCTTATCCTCGGCTCTGGCAGAGGCAAAGACCGAAAACTCCGCAACTACTGTCGCAATCCGAAAGGGTGTACGCCAAGTAGCAAGTATGACAGAAAACGATTCAACAACAACGTTCTGAAACTTAAAATCTTGACATTAACCTTGACACCAGGCTAATGTCAAGGTTAATGTCTTATGCTTGGGCCGCAAATCTCTTATCTTTGCGCCAAATTCAAAATCATACCGCATATGACAAAAAACAGACTGCTTGAAGATTTCAATGCCCGGCTCCGAGACTTCGAGAACAGACTTGAAGCTCTGGGTGGAGTTGACGCAATAAACGAGCGTATCGAATCTATCGCTGCTAAACTCTATTCGACAAAAGAGGTGCTTACGTTGGAGGAAGCCAGCCTTTTCCTCGGACTATCCAAAAGTCAGTTATATAAACTTACTGCTTCCGCAGCGATTCCTCATTACAAACCCGGAGGAAAATACATTTACTTCGACTACGCAGACCTGATCGAATGGGTCAGACAAAATCCTGTGAAGTCAAAGAGGCAACATGAACTTGATGCAGTGAGATATGTAACCGCTAAGCCAATTAAAAAACGTTGAACGTAATGACAAACAACGATATTAAACATATTGAGGCGACACAGCTTAACGCCTTTCTTGACACGCTCACATATTGGGAGAGGGTCGAGTTCATAACCGACGTAACCAAACGTGCCGGGGTAAGGAGGCAGACTTTCTTTAACTGGAAGTGCATGGCCTGTCGCATACCCGAACACGCAAAACAGATAATAGAGAGCGAGGCCGGAGAGCGCATCTTTGTTGAAGAACCTGCCGCAACCAATCCGTAACCATGATTGAATCCCGCCCTAAATGCGACCCCGACGGTGTATTTTCAGTTAAGAGGACTTGTGCCGAACTTGGCATCTGCCATAAGACCCTGCGCAAACTGCGCCGCATGGGTCTTATATCTCCCTGCAACAGCAATCCGCGCAGACTGAAATACACCGGCCAGTCGATAATCGACTGCTGGGATAAAGCAAAAGAAATATGATAAGCAACAAGACGATAGAGGCAGTAAAAGGTCTTGACATCGAGGACGTGCTGAAGTCGTGGGGGCTGAACTTCCGCCGACGTGGCTCCACGATGTTCGCCTATTGCCCCTTTCACTCCGAGAACACTCCCTCGTTCTCCATATCGCCCGGCAAAAACCTGTGGTACTGCCACAGCTGCCACCGTGGGGGCGACGGCATCAAATTCTACGAGGAAAAGGAGGGCATGGACTTCCAACAGGCCGTCGAAGCCATCGCCAAAGCCAACGGCATACATATCGAATACTCTAAGGAGGAACAGACCGACGAGCAACGCGAGGCGGCGAAACTGCGCGAGTCGATATTGGGTGCCGTCGCCGTAGCGCATCAGTTTTTCCGGGAACAGCTGCGTGTCGACATGAACGACGAGGCGCGGGCCGCCCGTGAGTATGCCTACTCCCGATGGCCGGAGCAATTCTGCTCAACCTGCGGCATCGGACTCGCACCCAAAGACGGCAATCTGCTTATGGAATACTGCAAGAGCAAAACTGTCTCCGAAGATCTGCTCGTGCAGTCCGGCATTTTTCAGAGGGATAAAAAGAGCGGTCGGATTTATACTTTGTTCCGCAACCGCCTCGTTATCCCTATCCGCGATCGCTTCGGGCGCGTCATAGCCATTACAGCCCGCTATCTCGGCGACGCAAAGGCCGATAATGTCGGCAAGTATATCAACTCGTCAAACTCGATGATATTCACTAAGGGAGAGGCCATCTTCGGCATCGACAGGGCGAGCCGTTGCCGCGATGCTCTTTTCTACAATATCGTCGAGGGCGCTCCCGATGTTCTGCGCCTCCAGTCCGTCGGCATGGAGAATGCTGTCGCCACTCTCGGCACTGCGTGGAGTGCAGCACAGTTCGACAGACTGATGAAGCTGACTCAATCAGTCTGCTTTATCCCGGATTCGGACCCTCCGAAAGACGAGCCTTTCGGGCCCGGCTTCAAGGCCGTTATGGTTAACGGCGCCGAGGCTGTGCGCCGGGGCTTCGACGTTACGGTGCGCGAGCTGCCTTTCGTCGAAGAACCTGTGCTTGTACCGATAACCGAAGACGAACTCGAAGCGGCAAAAGCCGACATTCTCGAACAAAAGCGCGATGAAGCAAGGAAAGCCGGTGTAAAGCCAAAGGAGCGTGCGGAAATAACTCTCTCCGACGAGGATGTCGCCGCTATACCAAAGGAGAAAGTCGGCAGCGTCATTCTACACAAGAACGATGCCGACGAATACATTCTCTCGCCGGAGATTTACGCCGCCATTCCTGAAAAGCCTTTTATACTGTGGCTCGCCGAGAAGAAATTCGCCGCTTCTTCATCGCTGGCGGAGGAACGCATCATTATCTCCGAAGTCGCAGACCTGCTGCGCCATGTCAAAGATGCGACCGTGGCCGACAGCTGCATCGACGCTCTCGCCGCTATCCACGGCACGGTCAAATCGTGGAAAGGGGCCGTCAGCCGTGCCAAAGGGGAAGCCAGGCAACGCGAGGCAAAGAGCGAGCCTAAGAACGACATCGAGCGCAAGAAAGAACTTCTGCGCCAGTGCAATCTGAACATCATCGACAACTGCTTCTATACTTACGACGACGAGGGAGAGGCCGTAAGGCTCTCCAATTTCTATCTTGAATCCCTTTACCATATTAAGGACGAAACCAACGGCACCCGCCTGTTCCGCATGGTAAACAAATTCAACGAGGCGGTAGAGATAGAGTTCAGGGAGTCAGAACTTTGCTCGCTTACCACCTTTCAGCAGCGTGTCGGCTCCGTCGGCAATTATATATGGCGAGCCAAGATTGACAAGCTCAACAACGTAAAGGAATATCTGTATCGCGGCACTCGCTCAGCCGAGCGGGTCCGCAAGATGGGCTGGGACGGCATCAACGGCTTCTTCGCTTTCGGCAACGGCGTTTTCAACGGCAACCGCTTCCTGGCCGTCGATGATCTCGGCATCGTGGAAACCGCCCCCTCCAAGTCGTTCTATATCCCGGCTACATCGAAAATGTACGAGAACAATCCCGAAATATACCAGTTCGAGCGGCTTTTCATACATGAAAACCGCAGCGGCATAAAGCTCTACGACTTCGCCGTGCAGCTCGTCAGGGTTTTCGGTGACAACGCCAAAATCGCTTTCTGCTATCTGCTCGCCACTCTTTACCGAGATGTTATCTTCAACCGCACACGCCATTTCCCCATACTTAACCTTTTCGGCGAGAAAGGCACGGGCAAGACCACCCTTGCGACCTCGCTCCAGTCGTTCTTTATCCACAGCGTCGACCCTCCGAACCTCGGTGTTACCTCGGTTCCGGCCATGAACGACCGTGTCAGCCAGGCGGTCAACTCGCTTGTCGTTTTCGACGAGTACAAGAACGACCTCGACGTGCGCAAAATAGCATACCTCAAAGGTCTGTGGGGCGGAGGCGGTCAGACCAAGAAGAATCAGAACACGGACGGCATGGCGGCGCAGACCATCATTTCAACCGGGATAGCCTTGTGCGGTCAGGACAAGCCCACACAGGACATGGCCCTCTTTACCCGTGTTCTTTTCCTCGCTTTCTCCAAGACCTCTTTCTCCAAGCCGGAGCGCGACGCTTACGAGGATCTTGTCGCCATGTGTTCGCTCGGCAATACGCATCTTACCCTCGAAGTCCTCGGCCATAGGCAGCTTTTCGAGAAGAACTTCGCCAACGCATACTCCTTAACTAAATCGGAGCTGTCTAAGATTGTCGAGGGCGAGAAGATACACGACCGTATCTTCGGCAACTGGATTATTCCTCTTGCCGCTTTCCGCACCCTCGAATCGGTGCTGTCGCTTCCGTTCAGCTACAACGACCTGCTCACGGTGGCCGTCGCCGGTATGCGGCTGCAGAACGAGACGGCACAGGAAAGCTCCGAGATGGGCGACTTCTGGGAGGCTCTGCAAGGCTTCCACACCCAGGGTCGCGCAATCGACAAGGCGCACTTCCGCATCAAGTGGCACCGCACTTTCCGCTCAACTACCATGAAGGAGGATATGGTGTTCGCCGAGCCTACCCCCGTGCTGTATCTGAACAGCGCAGCCGTCGCGGGTCTGTTCAACGGTCGCGGAGCGTCCAACGCCACCGCCAACCGTAGCAACTGGAGTACGATGCTATCGTATCTCCGCTCGCACCCGTCGTTCCTCGGTCTTAAACAGGACCGCTTCACTATCCTTCTCGCCAACGGTACGCCGGATTATACCTTTGAAACGGTGAACGGCACTCAGACCAAGAAGATGAAAGTCAATCGCCCCAAGGCGATGTGCTTCAACTATACCATGCTTAAAGCCGAGTTCGGGCTGAACCTCGAAACCGAGGTAATTACAGAGTCCGAGGAACTGGCCGAGGACGAAGACCCGGCAGATGCCGTTTCTTCTCCTCAATCTCCGGCAGTTCCTCCCAAGCCCTCCTCGCTCTTTGACCCTCCCGACAAGGAGGAAGATGTGCCGTTCTGACACTGTTCCAGCTATTGCGATAACCGCAGTGGTTACAACTTTTTCTCTCAGGTCAACACTCGGATGTTGGCCTTTTTTATTTCAAAAAAGCCAATCAGAGGAAAGCAAAAGCGTATGTTCTGCGAAAGTCAGCGTTGACAACAAAGCACTCTTTGGTTATCAACGACTTGCAAATATATGATGCGTTGACAATCGTTGACACTTGTAGTCATTTTCGATTTTCCGAAAATTTTCAGAGCCAATCGTTGACACTTCCGAGCCATATCCATACATATTTACTTTTTCTTTCAAAAAAGATAAAGTATTGTAGTTAAGTGGCTTTACGCATCGTAGTTTGGCTCTCGTTTCATCGTGGCTCCCGTGTCAACGCTGTCACCCCGCCGATTATACCGCTCCAATATTTTTCTTCTTTGCCGGGCAGAGAAAAATAATCGCAAATCGGCTCCGAAACGTCCCCCTAAGTCACGCATTGTCACTCTTAATTTTTAGGCTAACACGCTGATATTTGGTAACTTTGTATGTACCAATCGGCTATGTTATGAGCGACCTTTGTATCTATTTACCTCTGGAAGACTATCTCGCGCAGTGGTTCGTCAGCGAACACGGCGGCGAGGTGCCGGTGCATCTTACCCGCGGCTCTGTCGAGAGCAAGACGCTCGAACTGTATATGGCGAAGCTGCCGGAGGGTGTGGAGCCGGAGGTCTGTGCCGACGGTAAACTGGCCGTCAGGATTCCGACGTTCCGCAACCGTCCGCCGGAGACATACAATTACCTGCCGCCACGTGCGCTGTCGATGTTGCTCAATCTTATCCGCAACCGCTTCGACATTCAGCTTTGGGAGGAACTGCATCACTTCGGCAAGATCGGCAAGCGTCAGGACGAACTGATATATGCGTGGATGGAGAAGCACGGCATCAAGCCGACCGAGAAAAACTGGAACGCCATCGCCAAACGTTATCAGCGTCAGCGCAACATCTACATGATGCGCGACAGGGCGAAAAAACAATATAACCGCAAAAAATCTCATTGATTTCAGCGGCCATAAAAATTATTTCTACGATTTCTACGATAATGCGTACTTCGACACAGATACTTCCCGGAATAAAGGCTATCGGCTGGATTGACTGTCGATATCTGCCGAGGCGGGTTGACCTCTCTGCCATCTGCGGCATGACGGTGGCTGTCCTCACGGACGTTCACCCGATAACCTTCTTCGACGAGCCGACCTGCGAGTGCAAGACCAAGAAGGACGGTGCCGGGTACGAGGACACCGCCACCTTGAAGTTCCTTACCGACAAGGAACTGCCCCATGTTGCTTGCACCGGCTTCATCGTTACCGACGTAAACGGCAAGTCGTGGCTTCTCGGCTCGCTCGAATCTCCGCACCCGACTATCGAGTGCGAGCGGAAAACCGGCTTACCATCGGGCGATGCCGCCGGGTATGAATACGAGATTAAGCACGTATCCATCCGCTCAATGGTGCCGTGCGTTATATGATATTCTTTTGCATCAAGAACAATCCCAATCATTCGCCGCAGGGATGCGGCAGGTCATTACAGATTTTGAAGTTGTTGGCCGCTGGCGCGCGAGGCGTCGGCGGTTTTATTTTCATAGGTAGAGCCGCCTCGGAGGGCGACACCTCGCAGGTGTGAGGGAGGGGTCAGATACAGCGGAACACTATTTTTCAAGGAAGCGCCAATGTCGCAGCCCCACGGAACAGTGCGGCATCATAATCGGCGTGAGCGGTGATCCATCTATTGTTCTTTCGGGTCATGGCACACGATGTGTCGGGTGCCTGTCCAGTTCTCCGCAGTGGCCCTTCGGGTTGTCGGCCAGTTGGCATAATCCAATCGTCAGCGGTACGGCATCGGCATCATACCTGTCTCACTTTTCGCTCCGTGAATTTTGGCGGTCGGAATCTCCCTCGGAGATTGCCCTCTATTTTCAGCGGTAGGCAGAGGAAGCATTCGCTGTCCGAGCCATTTTCAAGGTATGGGTCTGCCTGTCTATGTGGAACGCCTTGCAGGATAAAGCGGTGTCATAGTCGCCGAGCAGGTCAAGCCTCAGACCGCGAGCCGTCATTGCACTTGCCATATTCGTAAGCACCGGCACAGAAACTCGTCGGGCCACACCTGCATCCGTTCTTGTTGACCGCTCCCTGCTCCGGCCAGGCATCCCGTCCGGCTGTTCTTCTGACTCTTGGTGTTGTGTTCACCTGTATTCTCATCGCTGTTTTTTCGGGACAGTTGGCTCATTTAGTTTTCCTGTCGCAAAGGTAGGGCTGACCGCTGACCGCGCCGGTGGCTTGCCCTCCGGGATTGCAAACAATATTTCAAAATTCTTCACCCTCCAGGACCCAAGAATTTACCGCCGTGGCTTGAAATAACGTCTGCAATTCCGCTTTCTCAGCTCTCCCAATTATTGCAACGTAAAACTTAAAAAAATGAACCAAATGTCAAACCCTCAAAATTTTACAGCAATGAGACTACAATTCGGAGAACTCAACATCACTCCAAGAGTCGAAGAACGACTCGCCGAACTGGGCTACACGCCCGAAGAACTTCAGGAAGCGGTCAGCGAACACAAGAGCGGCTGCGACGGCGAACCCTCCGTCTATGTCGGTACTTACGGCAAGTACAACGACGGCTCTCTATGCGGTCTGTGGATCGACCTCAGCAGCTTCAGCGACTACGACGAGTTTATCGACTTCTGCAAGGCTATCCACGCCGACGAGGAAGACCCGGAGCTGATGGATCAGGACTACGAGGCTTTCCCCCGCCAGTGGTACAACGAGGGCTTCATGTCCGAGGAAGACTTCGACCACATTCAGGAATACACGGAGTTGTGCGACAAGTACGATGTCGACGCTGTGGACGATTACATGGAGTTTGCCGACGAACTCGACAACTTCGAGGAAGCCTACTGCGGCGAATGGGACAGCGAGGAGGACTTCGCCCGGCACATCGTCGAGGAGTGCTGGGACATTGAAAGAACGATGGGCGACCTCTCGCGCTATTTCGACTATGAAGCCTTCGGGCGCGACCTGTTCATGTGGGACTACAACATGGGCGCTAACAATCACGTGTTCCGCCGCATCTGACCCCAATCCTCCCTCTCTCCTTACAGGGTCGCCCTACGGGGCGGCTTTTGCTGTATATAAAAAAGGCGAGGTCACGGAGACATAATCCGTGACCTCTTTTTCCCTTTTTAAGTGTTGGTAATAAGCCTGTAGTCATTACCGGCACTTTTGTTGGTGCAAAGGTACTAATTAATACCCATATAGAAAAACAAAATCATTTTTTTTTACGTTGTTATTTTGTAGGGTGCGAAATAATTACTAACTTTGCGCCAGAGTTCATTCCTCAGGTGAGGAAAGGAAATCGAAGAACGCGAGCCAAGAAGCTTTGCGTTTTTTGTTTTAATAGACCTTAGGCAACCTGCGCTTTCTATATTTTGCTATAATTTTGTTCCTTTTCGCATCCCGGCCTTCAAGATGATATGCTGTCAGCAGATAATAGCTGTCATGCGCTCGGCTTGGCTCCAGCACTATTACATACTGTTCCGCTATATCATATATGTATGTTCTTATTCCCTCCGGTTCATCTACCGAGAAAACAAGCATATCATCCTTTTTCTGTTCCTCGATGTGGAATCGTATCCAATGAAGCCTTTGGGATCTTGACATATCGAATACTCGATGATTCTCCCTGTCATTATGCTCTTTCTTGCGGGTAAGATGATTGAACAGGTTTTGCATCTCTATCTCTCCGTTCTCTCGCGGAGTGGGGTATATGTTTTTCCCTTGGAATGAAAACCCTTTGTTATCAGCTATATCCCTTATGAATATCCCTTTCAGTGAGGCCGTTCTTTGGGATTCGGATAAATAGGCCAGTTCAAGAAGATCATTGTATTTTTTTAACTTGTTCAGTGGCATATTATCTGAGTTGTATGAAGAACAGGTTTAGCTTGTCTGAATAGTTGGTCTGAGCGAGATTTGAGATATTGCCATGCTTTTTAATGCGCTCTATGATAGCTACTTTGGCCGCATTGTTTTTCTCCTTCACATTGACATTATAGGAGATTGCGCCCATGATGAAATCTGCGAGTTGCATTAAAATGCTTTCTTTGGAGACTATATTTTGAATATTCCTGAACACCCCGAATTTCACATTAAGTATTTCGCGTAGCTTTCTGACTTTTCTTGCGCTTAACGTATCCTTTATATCAAGGTACACATTATAATGGTTTGTGGTATCTATACGGTAATTCAGAAGGATATAGTACATCTTGTAATAAAAATCATCATAAGAGCAGTCAAACGACTCATAATCAATCTTTGACTTATCTATTCCTATTACTCTGAATCTTAAATCCGTGTCAAAGAAATAATCGACAAGCTCCATATAAAAACCGATTTTGGATTTTGATACATGGCTCCATTTTATCTCGGCATTGAATCTGTGCTTATCCTTTATTTCATTTATGCGGGCAGTATGCCTTTTGACTTGGGGATATGCGCAACTTATGGAGCCGAGGAACATGAACGCGTTTTTGTCATGTTCTATATGGCAGCTTTCGTCGCAGTAAATATTAAAGGTTTTGTTCATGATTCAAACTCTATAGACCGCAAAGTTACGAAATTTTCGTGAATTTCGGTGTCTTTTACCCTCCTTATTTATAGCGGTAACTTCGTGGTGTAAACAAGTTACGCCATGTCAAAGACCGCATACAATATCTCGCTGAAAGGCTACGTCGGAGGGTACGACTTCGACCGCTCGACCGTTGACCGCGAACTCGCCAAGAACGAGGGGAAGCAGGTCAACGTCCTTATCGACAGCCTCGGCGGGTCACTCGCCCCCGGCCTCTCTATCTCCGCAGCCTTCCGCAACCACGGCAACGTCAATGTGCATTTCGTGGGTCTCAATGCTTCCGCCGCAACCATCGCTTCGCTCGGCGCGGCCCGTATCTCCATCGATGCCGGGGCAATGTACCTCGTGCATAAATGCTCGATGGCCTTCTTCGAGTGGGGCAGCCTCAACAGCGACCAGTTCGCCACGCTCATAGCCGACTGTGAGAAGATTAAAGCAGACCTCGACAAGCTCGACCTTAACTGCGCCCAACTCTATGCCGCCAGGTGCAAGCGTAAGACCGAAGACTTGCTCGCCCTTATGAAAGTCGGCGGCTGGCTCACTGCTAAGGAAGCCCTCGACTGGGGATTTGTCGATGAAATCACAGACCTTGCCGATGAACCCGCTCCGAAGCTCACCGATGCGCTCGCTTCCGCTATGGCCTCGGAGGGTATGCCGATACCGAACATACCCATCGCCGAAGTCAACAAGGACAGTGCGTTTTCTCGCTTCCTCGCCGCTCTGACATCATTCTTCAAACCGTCCACCAATCCCATTACCACCGCAATGATCAAGACTTACACCTTCTTGTCGGCTATCCTCGCCGACAAACCGCTGACCGTGAAAGACGGTACAGCGTCGGTTACAGTGGCGCAGCTCGACGCCATAGAAGACGCGCTCGCCGAGAAAGACCGCCTATGCAACGAGCAGAAGCAGGCCATCGCAGACCTTCAGGCCAAACTCGCCAAGACTCCGGCGGAGCCGTCGAAGCAGGTTGTCGAGGACAGCAAGCCCGGCGGCGAACCCAAGCCCAAGAACGATGTCGAGCAGTTTGTAGATACCTACAATTCTGCCCGCGCCCTTTACAACGAAGTCTAACCATAAACTCTCCATACCACAATGGCAGGTAAATTTACATTCACACTTCAGGAGTATCAGGAAGCCGCCGTGAAGTATCGCGCCGACCTCCTTATGCTCCCCATTATCGGTATCGGCGACACGCTCCAGTATATGACGGGGCGACCCGGCATCCGATACAAGGAGCGCGTCGGCAACCTGACCGGTGACGCACAGTTCGCTCCCTACAATCCCCAACGTGCCGTGGACTACAACCTCGGCATCGAGTTCCGCGACCTCGAAACGTTCTTTGGCTCCGTTGTCGCCAACTTCGAGCCTAACTCGGCCATCTCCACGCTTCTCGGCACCGGCGCAACCAAGGGCGACGGTCAGATGACTACGCCGACAGCGCGCCACGTCCTCGCACGTATCGCCAAGAACCTTTCCGAGCATCTGAACGATGCCGTATGGAACGGCAAGCGCAACGCCGCCGGTAACACCACCGCCGACCTTTTCGACGGCTTCGACACGATTACAGACAAGGAAATCGCCGCAGGTACCATCGCAGCCGAGGAGGGCAATTACATGAAGTTCACCGACGCGATTACTCCGGCCAACGCCGTAGACATCGCAAAGGAGATTCTTTTCTCGCTCGACCCGCGTCTGCGCTCGCAAGACCTCTATCTCTACTGCTCGCAGGACTTCGTCGACAAGTACAACGAAGGCTACCTGCTCACACACGGAGGCATACCATACAACACGCAGTACGGACAGGGTGCTGTGGAAGGCTCCAACGGCAAGTTGAAGTTCTGCCCCCTCTACAACAAGGCCGGGTCGAAGTTCATGCACGTTACCACCAAGAGCAATATGCTCGTGGGCTACGACCAGATGGGCGACGTTGAGAACGTCATGGTAAAGGAGTATGCTCCCTTCATCCTCTCGTATATCGCCACTATGTTCTTCGGCGTCCAGTTCGAGACCATCGACAAGCGCCGTTTCAAAACCATTGAAATCGCAGTATAACTATGGCAAAAGTTTGTACCTCAATACAGAAAAGTCTCGGGTGGTGCCAAGGCACCCCCGAGCTTCCCGGTGTGAAACGCCGCATCTACTACCTCGCCAAAAGCGAGATAGTGGCTTTTCCGCAGCTTCCACGTGATGAACTGGGCCGCGCCACTTCGGCTATCCTCGCCGGCTCGTTCACTCTCGCCGCAGATGCCAAGTGGAAATACATCGACATCCTCCCCGACAAGTCGCAGCTCACTTCGGAGGCTCAGGGCGAACTGCCCTCGCAGACGCAGCTTAACAAGCTCACTGCCGTTCACCCCGGAGTCGGTGCCGATGCGTCGGCTGCCGCAGCCTACATCAACAACACCGACAACGTTTTTGTCGTGGAGGACATGAAAGGAAACTTCCGCGTCCTCGGCAATGACAAGTGGAGCACAAAGGCAACTGTCGCCCAGGATTTGGGTCAAGGTGCCACCGGCACGACCTCGACTACAATCTCTGTCGAGGCTACCGACGAAGTGCCCGCGCCCTTCTATGTCGGTACGCTCGAAACCGAGGACGGAGACATCGATTGCTCCGCCAATGCCGCGTAATTCCGTACATTATGGACGATATAAGAAGCGTCAGGAAAGGAGCATTAGCGTTGGACGAGGTGTTGAACGACATCGAAGTCCCTTCGCTTGACGTTCCCGACCTTGACGCTTCTTTTTGCTCTGCGGCTCCGGCCAAAGACCTGTTCGCCGAGAAGAAACGGGCGGCATGGAAAGACGTGCAAAAGGCCGAGGCCCGTTGCGACTTCGCTCCGAACAAGGTGCGGATTTCCTACCGCAATCCTCAGTTCGGCATTATCTCATTGTGGAAGAAGTCGGTGTACGGGCGTACCCTTACCGACATTAAAGCCGACCCCGATATGGTAGAGAAGTTTGCCGAGGGCATGAATACCCTTGTTCGGCAAATCCTCGGTCATTCGCTCGCCACCGGCGACTGGGCTATCGTTACCTCGCCCAAACGTCGCCACAAGGTCAGAAATTTTGCCTCGCTCATTTCTGCCCGGCTCGCTGAACTTCTCGGTATACCGTTCTACGAAGATATTGCCGAGTGCCATTCGAAGCATCGTGTCGGGGCGGTGTTCACTTTGAACGAGACTGTCTAACAAGTTTGGGCAGTCTCTTTTTATAGTTTAACAGGCTAAAAA
>ERZ779802.331-NODE-331-length-18773-cov-4.091356_pt1 | contig 18773 bp, 10 predicted proteins | sample MGYA00511252_ERZ779802 | MGnify/ENA primary metagenome ERZ779802 (study PRJEB29588, sample SAMEA2153887) | human gut metagenome | biome: human gut; feature: human-associated habitat; material: faeces | place: Denmark | collected 2008/2010 ... | reverse complement strand
CCGCTCTTTTGCAATTCGCGGAGAGTCGATGTGTATCGTGACGTCATAAACGCGTGAAAGGGCTTTCATGATATTGTCCAGAGATTCATTCTGGAAATACAGGCTGCCTTTGGTCCATGTCACGTAATCTTCGGGATAGACTTTCTCGGTAGTGAATTTGTGGGTGGATTTATTATAGTTCATTTTCTCTCCGGGTTTCATGATCAGGGAGGAAGAAGGAGTATGCACACCGACTTTTCCTTCCAGCAACACCACAGTTACATCCTGTTCATCTTGATAAGCGCAGACGTTGAATACGGTGCCCAGAACCTTTACTTCCAGTTCGCCCACTTGGACAATAAAAGTATGACGGGTATCGTGTGCTACTTTAAAGTAGCCTTCACCGTCCAGTTGCACCCGGCGTTCGTTTTTGCCGAAATCTCTCAGATAGCTGAGCTGGGAAGCGGAGTTGAGGATAACGTCCGTTCCATCAGGCAATACTACTGTGGCTTTGTCTCCTTTATCGGCTTTCACAATAAAGGGTGATTGGATATCGGTGTCCGAAATACTCAGGATATTGTAAGTGAAGAAAGCGATGAAAATGGGGATGCAGATCATAGCTGCCCATCTTGCCCAAGCGGGAACGAGAGCTTTTCGCGGAGGACGTCCGGCAGGTTTCGTATCAGGGATGCGGACAGGTTCATTGAGGACTTCCGCCTTGATCCGTGCGAACATCTTGTTGCGCAGGGCGAGAGGGATGTCAGTGTCAGATTTTTCAAATTCCTCTTCCCACCAGTCGGACAGTTGCACGTTGTTGCGTATCCATCCGGCCAGTTCGCTGATTTCCGCTTCTGTGATGTCTCCTGCGAAATATTTCTCGGCTAAGTTCTTATAATATTCTTTCTCCATCTTCTTACTTATTTATATAGTATACAGTTATCCTTGTTTTCGTATCCAAACGTATCGGGCATTATTGCATTTCGTTAACAAAAAAGGTCCATAAGACAAGAATCAGCTTATCATAATGCTTTGCAAATTGCACGCGCATGAATTTCACGGCAAGTGACAGTTGCGTGGCGACTGTACTTTCTGAAACACCCATCTTCTCAGCTATTTCTTTATTGGTATAGCCCTGACGTTTGCTGAGCAGAAAGATTTTCTTGCGCGAAGGGGGCAGTTCTTCGGCCAGCGAATCGATATAGTCGTTCAGGAAGCGCAGGTCTGTGCTTTCTTCTGTCTGATTATCCCGGTCGGGATTACTTTTCAGCAGGTATTCGGTATAGATGTATTCCACTGTCTGATGCTGGTACATATTCATCGATAGATTACGGGCTATGGTGCAGAGGTAAGAAACGATATTTTCGGTAGGATCCACTTTCTCACGCACTTCCCACAGGCGGATAAATGTCTGCTGCACTACCTCTTCGGCCATATATTGATTGCCGGAAGAGAGACGCATCATAAAGTTATAGAGTTTGCCGCTATACAGATTGTATAACTTCTCGAATGCAGAAAAAGAACCCTCCTTCAGTGATTGTAGCAATTCACTTCTATTTTCGTTTGCAATCATATATTATTGATTTAGGCTTCAAAGGTATGCCTTGTGCTTACGTAACAGGTTGCAATATTATTAATAATTTCCGGAATTACCGAATAGCGGGATTTCTTTTTGATTTGTTGGTGGCTTGTAACCGTATGGCTTGGTATCTAAATGCTATTTTATACAGCTTTATTTTTTGTACACTTTTCCTTTGTAAGATGCTGATTAATAGAGTCTGTTTGTAGCAAAAGTGTACAAAAATGAAATAATCTATTTGCTTGTTTATTGCTATTCTTACCTGTCAGAAACACACTGATAAGACTCTTATATAGTTTTCAAATGACTACGGTTAAGGTATGGGCATAAAAAAAGGAGTACCGCTGTACTCCAACCTTTGTTAACCTTAAATCTAATACTATGAAAAAAATCACATGACAAATATAGGGGTTCATCCTATTCCCTCCAAATATCTGTTAGTGTTTGACATTCCTTTTATAATTCTTTCACGGATATTCACTGTTTTCGCACACGAACTGTCTTTTTGAGATAATATAGGGATGGATAGTGGCTAAATGATTATCGGGCGGAAAGGGGAATAACCATAGTACATAGGTGGCATACATGTATAAGATACGTTTATTTTGCTATATGGATAATCGCATGTTGATTACTGTCGGTAAGTCGTTTGACTATTGTCAGCAAGCATGCTGATTACTGTCAGTAAACTTACTGACAGTAATCAAACGCTATGGATGTCCTATGCAAAATAATATAATGTATTCTAGATTAGTTGAATAGCTAATAACCCGTTATTGAAAGATATCCGTTGGCAATGTTGCAGAAAGTATGTGGATATACCCTTCCACTCGCTAAGGCTGATGGGTAAGGAAATACGGGGGTGTGGAAGGGTATGAAAGAAAGGAAAAGTTGCAAATCTGTTTCATTCGTTTCACAGAACCTTTCACCCCCCGAAAAGAGTTGTAAAACGTGTAATTTCTTCAATTATAATAATATATATTTGCCTCCATACAAAGCAAAGCTATGAAGGTTCGCGTCGGTTTATATATACTTTTGATACTCTTTCTTTTGATATCAGGCAAAGAAGAGGCGCGGGCTGGAAGATATGCGGCGAAAGGAGATACTTGTAGAGTATCGGACCGGATGAATCAGCCGGAAACCTGGAGCAAAATTTACCAATGGGTGATGGACGACCCGCAAGTGCCGGATAAAGAAGATGTGTTGATGTTGATCCGGTATCACTTCGGGAACTTTGAAAAGCTGAGAAAGCTGTTGCGCTATTTGGATGGTGGCAGACCTTACGCTTATTTATCGGAACATCAGTTCCGGAAGATAGAACGGACAGGGAAGATGAAAGACAGTTTGCCGGTAGCTGCATTAACATTGCCTGCGAATACTTTGCCGGAGGAGCAATTGGAAACTATAGCTTTCGCTCCTTGGCTTGAAGTGGAAAGTAAGCGGGAAACCCCGCACAGAACAGTGCTTGCATTGAAGAACAATATACTTTATGATTTAGCTTTGGCTCCGAATGTGGAGGTGGAATTGCCCGTAGGGCAGCGGTGGTCTTTGAATATGGAATATAAATGTCCCTGGTGGTCGAACAGCAAGCATGGCTTTTGTTACCAGCTTCTTTCGGGAGGCGTTGAGGCACGTTGCTGGCTTGGAAAACGCAAGAATCGTGAGCGGCTGACAGGACATTTTCTGGGAATATATGCCGAAGGGGGAGTGTACGATTTTCAATTTGACAAAGACAAAGGATATCGGGGAAACTACTATGCAGCTTCCGGTTTGACGTATGGATATAGTCATCAGCTGGCATGGCATCTGGCTCTTGAATTTAGTTTGGGCATTGGTTATCTGGCAACAGAATACCGCAAATACATCACTTACGAAGGCGATTTGATATGGACGAGCAGCGGACGCTATCATTTTATGGGGCCTACAAAAGCCAAAATCTCTTTGGTGTGGCTCATTAAGGGAAGGAGGCGATAGCTATGAGGTGTACGCAATGTGTGTTTTTTTTACTTCTGTTCGTGCTGTCGGTGCTGTTAGCAGGATGTGATTTCAGAGATATACTGGATGATTATCCCGTCAGCGGAGTAAAGATAAAGTTTAACTGGAAGGGAGTGGATAAGTTGCCCGAAGGGATGAGGGTGATTTTCTACCCGAAGAGTGAAGAAGGTAGAAAGGTAGAGAGTTATCTCTCGGTGGAAGGGGGAGAGGTGAAAGTGCCGCCCGGACGTTATGACATGGTGATCTACAATTACAATACGGAGAGTGTGTTGATTCGCAATGATGATGCGTATGAGACGATTGAGGCTTATACTGATTATTGCAAAGGGCTTGAAACAAGTGAGAAGATGGTGTGGTCACCGGACCCTCTATATGTAGTAAGTATGAATGATATGAGGATAGAAAAGAGTGAAGATGTGCTTTTGATGGAGTTTCAACCGAAGCTGGTAGTCAAGAACTATTCTTTTGAAATAAAGGTGAAAGGATTGAAGAACGTGGCAAGCATTGTTTGTAATGTGGATGGAATGAATGGGGCATATTGCATAAGTAATGGCTCATGTACGGCAAGCATTGCTCCTATCTATGTGGAGGCTCATAAAGGAGAGGATGTGATACGTGGTAGTTTCTCTGCTTTTTCTGTATCGGAGTCTGCGAATACACGTTTTACCGGAGGGGTGGTAATGAAGCTATTGCTAGTTAAGGTGGATAATACGGTTCAAGAAACCAAGGTTGACATCACGGCGGCTGTAGTTCCTCCCCCACCCGAGGAAGAAGAAGATCCGGTAACGGATATCGAGATACCGATTGAAGAGGAAATTGAAGTGGAGGATGTGGAAGTTCCTCCCGGTGGAGGCGGAGGTATTGGCGGTGATGTAGGAGACTGGGACGACGAAACGAATGTTGAGTTACCTGTAAATTGAAAAGCAAAACGAACAAAATATTAACTTATAAAACAAACGATTATGAAGAAGATTTTATTGGCAGCAGTTGCTGCGTTGGCAATCGTAGGTTGCTCACAGAATGAAGAGATTGAGAAGGCTGGTGAAAAGGCGGAGATTAACTTTAGTGGTGTAGTTGGTAAAGGTACAAGAGCTGTGGAGGTCGATTTGGCAGGTTTACAAAGTTCGGCCAATGGATTCCATGTGTATGCATATAATACAGGAGGAAATAAGGTAGGGGCTGGTGAACTTGATAAGCTTCTTATAACAAACGAACAAATTGTTTGGAAAACTACAAAATGGGAGGGAACGAATACATATTATTGGCCAACGACCGACTATGTGCAGTTCTTTGCATATGCTTCTGCTTCTACTTCTGTTTTAACTACTGGGTTAAAACCTGCTGCAAATAAATATCCTGCTATAGAAAATTATACAGTACCTGCTTCGTCAACTGATCAAGAAGATTTACTGGTTGCTCAGATTACGGATAAAGTTAAAACTGCTGATGCTACTATAAATTTTACATTTTCACATGCCCTTACACAGGTTAATTTCTCAGTGAAGAAAAAGCTTACTGATAATTATACATATAGTGTGACTAAACTGTCACTTGAAAACATTGGGAGTGTGGCGACATATAATTATAAAGATGGTTGGGGAGTAGCAGGGACTCTTGCAACATATGATTGTACAATAGCTGAGAATTCAATCACTGTTACTAATGATAATAAAATTGACTTGACTGGGGATAAATTTATATTATTACCGCAAACGCTTGGAGCTACAGCCCAAATTGTCATTGAATATAAGGTTCTTGATAGTGAAGGTACCGAATATTATAAAACTCCTGAAGGTGGAAAAATAGTCTCATTAGCGGATGAAGTTTGGGCGCCCAATAAGAAGATGCGTTATACATTGGCTTTGACTAATGATGCAACTCCAATTTCATGGGATGTTACAAAGGTTAACGGGTGGACATCAGAAGGAAATGATGAAACAAATACAGATAAGGAACCTGCTACTCCTACCACTCCCGATGCATAATCTTTCATTAATCCCATAATCTCCCTCCCCGAAGACTTTCCAAAATACAAAGTCTTCGGGGATTTTTTTGTTTCTTCCCGGAATATTCTTACTTTTGCCGCACAAAACAAACAAAAAAACATTCAATCTGCAATGCAAACTTACTCTGCATGTGGTGCGGCTATATCGTGCCAGCAGTGCCCTAAGGCTGTGGGTAATGCTATCATTTATGCCTCTCATTCAAGAGGCTTCCACCTTCCAGCTCAAAAATGCGAAGAAAATATAATGATTTTTTTATTGGAAGGAGAAGCACTTGTCAATAGCCAGGAGTATGCCGGAACCATACTGCGTGCGGGGGAATTCATTCTTCAAGCCATTGGCTCAAAATATGAGATCCTTGCTCTGACGGATGTGGAATGTGTTTGTTATCGTTTTAATCAGCCGGAGTTTTTCTGTGAGGAACGTTATAAATACATTATGAAAGAAATAACTCCACCGCTGATATTCACCCCATTAAAGATTATTCCAGAATTGCGTTTCTTTCTGGACGCTTCCAAAGCCTATCTGGCGAAAGAGAAGATTTGCCGGGAACTGCTTTCGTTCAAGCGAAAAGAACTTGCCTTTCTTTTAGGAGAATATTACTCCGATTATGATCTCTCGATACTGGTACATACTCTTTCCCGTTATACGTCCAGCTTTGAGTATTTTGTCCTGCAAAATCATCTGAAAGTGAAGACGGTAGAAGAATTAGCCCAATTAGGCGGATACACCGTTGTTACCTTCCGGCGTATCTTCAATTCTGTATTCCATAAACCTGTTTATGAATGGATGATGGAGAAACGTAAAGAGAACATTGTTTACGAACTCCGCTATACGGATGCCACTATTTCTGAGATCTGTTATAAATATGGTTTCGAGTCTTTGCCTCACTTCTCTAACTTCTGCAAGAAGAATTTCGGGACTTCACCCCGTGGCCTACGTTCAGTGCAGTCTGTTCCTCCACAAGAAACGCAAACTATTTGTGAAGAGGCTGGTTGAAGCGATACTTCACTGAGACAATGAAGTAACTGCCTATCTGTTGCGTATGGTTTTCATAAAGTCCGTCGGCCATTGTGCCTCGGAAATAATTCTTTTGTTGGCTGAGTATATCCACCCAGTTGGCTGATATCTCAGCCTGTTTCTTTTTCAGGAATCGCCATGTGATACTTGCGTTCCAGACAATCTGGTCGTCTTCTCCCTTTTTTATGTTTGTACCGTTTCGGAAGGAATAATTTGCGTCTGTTCTTAGTTGTATACCTCCCGGCAAATCGGCAAAACCGTTCAATCCGAAGGTATAATTGCGTGTGTATGTATCCGTCTCTAAAAGTGAGTTGGAAGAATGTTGGAAGTTCCACCTACCGTTTAAGTCCAGATTACCCCATTTCGGTTGGTAGGATAGGCGCAGGTCACTGTTGAGGCCGGTGTTATGCGTGGCACTGCGTTCAGGTTGCTCGCTCTGGTTTTCGTTGATGAGGTTGACATCCTGTGCAAAGGAGCCTCCGGCATTTGCACTCAGATTAAAGTCCTTGATGCGCTTCTGATACCGGAACACACCGCTTATGTTCCAGTTGCCGTTAATATTCACCGGATAAGTTTCACGTCCACCGGTTTGCTGGTTGTAGATCACTGCACGGGTCTGACTATTGATTCTGTTGTTCCAGTTCAGTGTGGCAAAAAGTCCTTCCTTCGTATTTTGTGCTTCCAATCGTACAGACTGATTATAAGTAGGCTTCAGATTAGGATTGCTCCGCGTGATGTTGAGCGGATCACTGTTGTTGGTTGGTGAGATCAGATCGTATAATGATGGTTGCCAGGTATTTCCATAATAATTCAGGGTTATCCTGTTTTTCTTTTTCTGCCATGAGATGAAGAGCATGGGCTGAAAGCCGACTGAGTGGAGGGTGGTATCAGCTCTATGCAGACCTGTTTTCTGGTTCAGGCTGCGCCGCTCGGGTTGTACGGATACTCCGGCATTGATGTTCCAAATGGTGTCGGAATAATTAAAGTGCAGGTTGATTCCGTGTTGCAGGGTACTGCTATGGCTCCGGTTGCTCAGACTGTCGATGTAGCTCGCCTCATATCCTTCGGGCAGATAGCCGGGTTGTACTGCCGTTTCTTCCATAAAGCCGGACAGGTCGTAGGTATTACGATCATTCTTCTGCTTACTGTAGTTGAGGTTATATGAAATCTGTGCGTGCAGCTTCTTGGAAAAAGGATGGCTGAACATCAGCCCGATGCCCTGTTGACGATTGGGGGACAGGTTCGACGAGTATTGGTTACGGTAGAGTATGGAGTCGTTTCCTGCACTGTTTTTCAGTTGATAATATGTGGTTGATGAGATAGAGAAGTTATTGTTGTCATTCTTGCTATCATTGTATTGCGCAGTCAGGCCGATAGAACTTCCTTTTTTATTGATCCGGCGCATGATATTTGCATGGAAGGAATATCGGTGTTGCTCTCCTTGCATTAGTGATCCCATGGCGATGTCATTGATTCTCAGCTCATCGGGTACATTGTTGATATGACTGAAAGGATCGAGGATATCCAGATGAGGATTTTCATTGAATGTGGCCTGGCGGTTATTATTGGCATTATTATTCCGGACAAGGCTGAAATTACCGAAGAAATTGACAAAAGTCAGGGTATCGACCTGCCAGTTTAAGCCCAATGATGAATTCATATTGCGATTGCGGTTCGTATTGTTGCCGGCAGAATACTGGTACTTATTGCCACTTGTCAGATATTGCTCGTTGTAGGATGTCGAAATATTGCCCTGCTCGTTGTGGTGATAGGATACATTTCCGTTGAGTGTTAGTTTCTGATTGTACTTTTGGGTGAAATTTATGGCAACGTTCTCCTGTATGTTGTCCTTGTAGCTGGTCCGCATATGGAGGTTACCGGAATTGGCGATGACTGAGAAATTGTTTCCGTTATTTTTGAAATAGTTGCCTTGCAGGTTGAAATCCTTTTTGTTGTTATTGCCGTATCCGGCTTTTCCCGATGCAAGAAGGGTACCATTGAATTCTTCTTTGGTTTGCAGGTCGAGCACATAGTTCTCTTTCCCCGTGCTGACACCCGTCAGCTTTTCCAGCTTGCTTTTCTTATCGTACACTTTTATCTTGCTAATTAACTCCACAGGAAGATTTTCCAGTGCCATCTTGTTGTCACCTGAGAAGAAAGCTTCACCGTTTACGTTGATTTCGTTAATAGGCAGTCCGTTGTATTTCAGTGTTTTGGTTTCGCTGTCGTATTCCATTCCGGGAATACGTTTGACAAGTGTCTCCAGATACGAGCCTTCCGGTGTTTTGTAAGCTGCTGCATTGATGACGGTGGTATCTCCCACCTGGTCTACGTCGCGCATCCGGGCGTTTACTGTCACTTCGCCCAATTCGATACCTTCTTCCAGTAAAATGCTGCCCAGGTTGATTGTTGAAGCGTTGCTGTCCAGTTTGCGGAAGACAGACTGCATTCCCGTATAAGAGGCTTTCAGTAAATATTGCGTTCCTTTTTGAGGAGTGAACTGGAGATTGAAACGACCGTCCGCATCGCTTGCAACTCCTTTTACAAAGGTGGAATCTTTGCCTTCCAAGATAACAAGACTTGCATAGGGAAGAGGTTCTTCTCCTTTTTTTGTCTCTGATGTAGTGCACACCAGTCCTTTGACTGTCCTTGTTTTTTGGGCGAATAGAATAGTCGGAATCAGTAAGAATAGCAATAGTAACCAGATTTTGTGCACGTTCATGTCTGTCTTTTTATGGCAGTCACAAAATTAGAGAGTTTTCGTCATAAAATCTTCTTTTTTTATAGATATTATGCTACTTTTGCTCAATATAAGTGATACAATGAAAACCGACAAACTAAAATATGTTTTAGCCTTTATCTTTTTGCTGTGTGCTTTTTGGTGCGGAGTCAATTTTAAACGGTGGTACACTATTAACCACCGGATAGAAAAAATGATTTCTCTTGTTTATTCTTCCTCTCCCCAGTACGATTGTTATGGAAACTTTGAAGAACTCTTGGTGAAGGAGTTCAGAAAACAAGGCATAGAACCGATATTTGAAAAGTTCTATCTGGATTTCAATACGGTCACGCCGGAAGATGGGATAAAAAATATGGAGGTATATCTTGAGGTAATTAGAGATAAACCGATAGCACTGATGCTCACTGTGGGCGATCAAGCTGCGTCTGCTTTGTTTTCTACCCGCCATCGGCTACTTTCTTCCATTCCTGTAGTAGCTTGCAACGTACATTTTCCCGATGAGAAACTTATAAAAGAATATGAGCGTAGAAAGGTATATGTGCTGCGTGATGCACCGGATTTTAAGCGTAACATTGATTTTATAAGGGCTTTACAACCACATGTAGGGATAGATGTCATTTATAATATTGATCTGACTCCTCTTGGATATAAATCGTTTGATTTGTTAACCCGGTTTGCAGATAGAAAGGAAATCAGGCTTTTAGGCTATGAGTCTGCCTTTTCTGTGGAATCTGAATACAGAAAATTGCAGGAAATGGTTGAGCATTATAATCTGATGCCTGCCAAGGTAAACAATCATATTGAAAAGGATGAGTTAACCATTAGTCTTTGCCCTTTCCGTTATACCAAAGGGACTTCTTTGTTTGTAGACATGGAAAAATCAAAAAGCGGACAGAGGAGAGAGTTTTTTCTGTTGGATAAGTTTGATCAGATGTCGCTTCCGATCACTAAAGCTTTAAATATTCCCTCTTTTAGTTGCATCCGCCAGGGATTTGGGGAGGATGCCAAGATTGTGGGCGGCTACATGGCTACTGATGAGATTTCTGCGCGTACTGCGGCTGATTTTTCTGTTCGTCTGATGAATAAGGAGAAAATTGGTATGCCGAAAATCAGGGATATGGAAAAGGAGTATGTACTGGATTGGACCTATTTTTCATCCTATACGGACTTTGATGTGAAAAATGTACCTGAAGATGTCCGTATTATCAATTACTCCTTCTATGACCGGTATCGGAAGGAGCTTTATTTTCTGACCGGATTGTTTATACTTACTTTTATTCTGGTATTGATCAGTCTGCTACGTATGCGCCGACGTTCGCGTGTGGAACGTAAGAATATGGAGATGCTTGAGGAAACTCATAGGCGGTTGATGCTTTCTACAGATGGAGGGCGGATTTCACTTTGGGATATACAGGGAGAGAATATCGAGTTTGATGAGAATTATACGCGTTTGGTGGGAATGGAACAGAGAACATTTGTACGAACCGATTTCTTGAAGTATGCATATCCTGATGATGTACCTCTTCTGAATTCATTGTACGAAACGCTGCATCAATCTACGGATATGCAGGTTCGGCGTGTACGTTTCTCTTTCAGTGAAGAAGATTATCGTTGGTATGAACTTCGGTGTCGCAGTCTGAAAGATGCAAAGGGAAGGATAATGCTGGCGGGCATTATGCAGGATATTCAGATACAGGTAGAGCATGAAGAACAGCTTATTCAGGCTAAGCAGATGGCTGAAAATGCTGAGTTGAAACAATCTTTCCTGAATAATATGAGCCATGAAATCCGTACTCCGCTGAATGCCATCGTCGGTTTCTCCGATTTGTTGGTTGGCGAGGGTGGCGATGAGATTGAACCGGATGAGAAGAAGGCCATGCTTGAGATCATTAACCGTAACAACGAATTACTCTTGAAATTGGTCAATGATGTGGTGGAAATATCACGTCTGGATTCCGGCAACATGGATCTTGAAATAAAAGAATGGGATATGGCAACGGTTGTGAAAGAGATTTATATGGCTTATCAGGCATTAATCAAGCCCTCGTTGCAGTTTCATCTGGCTTTGGATGAAAATCTCTCTTTGCCTGTCAATATAGATCGTATGCGTTTTATTCAGGTCATTTCCAATTTCCTGGGCAATGCGGATAAGTTTACCCGGAGTGGTTCTATTACATTAGGATGCAAAGTGGATAAAAAAGACCGGAAGGTCAGTGTGTATGTACAGGATACCGGGAAAGGTATTGATGAGAAAGAACTCATGATGATCTTTGACCGTTTTTATAAGACTGACGAGTTTGAACAAGGGAGCGGACTTGGACTTTCTATCTGTAAAGTCATTATTGAGAAGCTTTGCGGACGTATAGAGGTACGGTCTGAAGTAGGAAAAGGAAGTCGTTTTACGGTTGTTCTATCTTTGGCGGATGAGGTATAAGACTTCTGACGGGTTCTTTAAAATAATAGCCGAAACATTTGATATCGCTCTCAGGGTATTGTATATTTGTGGCATTAATCTTTAAATATGAGAACATACAAAATCAGAACGCAACGATTCATTCTACTTATTCTACTCCTATCCTGCATTACCTCCGTTTTTTCTTCTGATTTTTTCCACCGGATAGCAGAAGATGACGGTCTGAGTAATAGAAGGTGTTTCTCTGTCCAGCAAGATAAGCATGGCTTTATGTGGATTTCTACCAAACTGGGGGTAGACCGGTTTGATGGGAAAAACTTCAGGCATTATCCTTTGAATCTATTTCCCGACCAGGGGTATAACCGGATAGGGGTAAATTATCTGCGTTGTTCACCGGATAGTACACTCTGGGTATTTAGCGAAGCAGGGCTTCTTTTTCAATATGACGAACGGAAGGATGAGTTTGAACTGATATATGCTGTACGTGACTTCTTCAATAATCATTCTATTATTCTGAATGATGTTATGTTCGATTCCCCTGAAACAGCTTTCTTGTCAACCTCCAAAGGGGTTTTGAAGTTGAACTTGCCGAACAGAATGGCTTTACTGCTTCCCGGAACCGAAGAGTTGTCTGTAAATCAAGTGAACAAGAATGATGACCGATATTATATTTCTACCCGTGACGGACTTTATATAAGTATCTTCCCCCAAACCGGTCCTATGGAAGTACGCTTCCGTTGTCTGGAAGGGAAAAATGTATTATCGACCTATGTGGATATGGAAAATCGCAGAATACTGATCGGTACCCTGGATGCAGGTCTGTATAGCCGTTCCTTAGAAATGGAGGACTTACAGAAATTGCCTCTGCCAATTACGAAGCCCGTACGCTCCATTGTTTCCTATACACCGGATAAAATTGCCGTAGGAGTGGATTTGGAAGGTGTCTTTGTCATAGATAAGGCTAACCTGACAATAGATAAACAATATGCCTACAATGAAACGTCTTCCACTTCTATTTTTACGAATAATGTGCGGGGACTTTTTGTCGATAATCAGTTCAATCTGTGGGTGGCAACTTATCACGGGGGAATCTCTTTTCAAGACTCTTACAAATTGAGCTTTGACTATTTCCAGCATCGGACAGGTGATTCGCAAAGCATCGGAAATGATGTGGTGAATGCAGTGCTGGAAGATTCTTCAGGTAATTTCTGGTTTGGAACGAACAGTGGTGTCAGTATGCTCTCAGTGCATACGCACACCTGGACACATTACTTTAACAGGAATATTTCCGGTGAAAAAGGAAACGCGATACTCACCATTGCCGAAGATTCGCAAGGACGTATATGGGCGGGAGGATACTCTTTCGGTGTTGCCTGCATCGACTGGAAAAGGGGAGATGTGAAAAGATATCACGTTGAGGACCGGAATCCTATTATCTCCACCAATTATATTTACTCCATTTATCCGGATGGTGATCTGTTGTGGTTTGGAGGAATTATGGGAGATATCACTTCACTGAATATAAAGACCGGGCTGGTAAATAAGTATAATATAAGTAAGGTGAATCAGTTTGAAAGACAGTCGGACCGACTGCTGGTGATGGGATTGTATAGCGGACTTTTTATTCTCAACAAAGAAACCAGTGAGATAAAATCAACAGCTATCACCAAAGAAGTAACAACTATCTATCGGATCAGGGATGGAGCCTACTGGGTGGGAACAAGAAACTATGGACTGTATTATTATGATATGGAAAACGATTCCATACGCCAGTACACAGTGGACGACCATCTTTCATCTAACTATATTTATGGGATAGCTCCCGATGCGGAAGGTCATTTGTGGATTGCCACGGAAAATGGTCTGAATAAACTGTCTCCTGATACGGGTGTTATCGAAGTATTCGACAAACAGGACGGTTTGCCATCCAATCAGTTCAATAAGTCGGCTTGTTGGGTTTGCCGTAACGGAGATATACTGTTGGGAAGTACCGACGGGGCTATTTTGTTCAAGCCGGATGAGATAAGAAAGACGAAGCTTCCCACAGATTACGAGACAATTGTTTATCAGTTTGATGTGTTCAACGAACCGATATATTGTACGGATGCATCAAATCTGTTACGTGAACCGATCTATAAGACAGACCGGATAGAATTGCCTTACAACAGGAATTTCTTCTCTTTCCATTTTGTTACACCTAATTATCAGACACCGCAAAAGACACAGTATTCTTATTATCTGGAAGGGCATGATATTTCGTGGTCGCTTCCGGCTTCGACTCATGTGGCTACGTATTCTAAGGTGGCACCGGGCAGTTACGTCTTCCATGTAAAATCGGTGATAGATGGAGTGGATCAGAAGGAGCGGATAATTTATGTTACGGTGGCTGAACCGTGGTGGAATACGATTTGGGCACGCCTGGTCTATCTGGCTTTGTTTTCCCTGTTTCTTTTCTATATTTACAGGATGATCAAACAGAAGCAGGAGAAGAGGAATACAGAAGTCAAAATAGATTTCTTTGTCACCACGGCTCATGATCTGTTGACACCGCTCAACCTGATACAGGCTCCATTGAAGGACTTGGAGAATGAGATTCCGCCTTCGGGACAAGGCGCTCAGTTGTTGCAAATGGCCTTGAATAATTCATCCAAGTTGGCGCATTATGTGGAGAAACTACTGGACTTTCAGCGTGTATCACTGAATGCAAGCCGATTGGTCGTTTCCAAACAAATGCTTGAGGTTTTCCTGCGTCATCGACTGGATTCCTTTAAATTAGTAGCAGGAAACAAGTATATTCATATAGAAAACAAACTGGAAGATTCTACCCGGCAGGAAATCTGGTTCGATAAGGAGAAGATAACGCGTATATTGGATAATCTTCTATCCAATGCAATCAAATATACTCCTTATGGAGGAAAGATTAGTATTGAAGCATCGGTAGACGAGCATAAGTGGTATTTGCGCATCAAGGATACCGGTATCGGAATCTCCGCCCGCGAACAGAGGCATATCTTCAAACATATCTTCAGAGCGGATAATGCAATAAATTCCGGTGAAATAGGCAGTGGTATCGGATTGAAGTTGGTAGGAGCGCTTGTTAAACTGCATCAGGGCAAAATCTCTTTCCGAAGCAAAGTGGATGAAGGCACGGAATTCTTTTTGTCCTTTCCTTTGACATACGAGAATGCAGTGGATCATTCGGAAAATAATGAGAATGTTCCACTCGGTCATGACGTCTCTGTTAGCGATCCTCACGTAAATCGCGTTATGGTGGTGGAAGACGATCCCGAAATGTCCCGTTACATTGAGATGTCGCTGAGTGATGTCTATCATGTAAAGACCTTCAATAATGCCGTTGAAGCTTTGGATGGCATAGATGCTTTCTCACCTCAACTTATTATTTCGGATGTGTTGATGCCGGGAATGACGGGGTTTGAGTTCTGCCAGAAGGTGAAAGGTAATATAAAGACTTCTCATATTCCATTCCTGCTGCTTACGGGAGTTACGGATAAGAAAAGCATACTGGAAGGTATGCGTCTGGGAGCTATCGACTATATTGCCAAGCCCTTCGACAAAGAAGTATTGCGAAGCAAAATAGCCAATATCTTTGAATTGCGGCAAGCCGCCCAAAGGCAATGTCTGGAAGAACTGAAAAACAACAATGCCGTGGAATTGTCGAACAAGGCGGACAATGAATTTATGGAAAAGCTTTTGAAGTTGATAGAGACTAATATAGATAATCCGGAATTAAATATTCAGATGATGTGCAGTGAACTCGCCATGAGCCGTACGTTGCTATATAATAAGATTACCCAACTGACCGGTAAGTCTCCCACTGAATTTATCCGGATTTTCCGGCTCAAGCAGGCGGCTGCGCTTCTCCTTTCGGGAGAGTATTCGGTGACGGATGTTGCTTTTAAGGTGGGAATTGACAATCCGAAATACTTTAGTCGTATTTTCAAGGAATTTTATGGTGTATCTCCCAAAGAGTATCTGGCAAAAAGAGAATAAGTAACGCTACTGAATAAAAGAAATAAAAATGCGGTGTGATCTTAATGGTTACACCGCTTTTTGTGTCATATAAGCCTTGTAGAAGGCAATATATGAACATCTGTGCACCTGGAATGACGTATAATGTACCTCTTTTTTTTCCCTTCCCGCTACATTTGCAGCTGTAAATCGAATGGTTTTATGTAAGGCCGGATAAATTTAATACCTTTATTATATATGAGAATTTATTTATTAGTTATGATGCTTCCGATTTTCTTTTCAGGGTGCTCTGATAAGGATAAAGATCCGCTTTATCTGGATGCTTCCCAACCTGTGGAGAAAAGGGTGAATGATTTGATGAATCGTATGACATTGCAGGAGAAAGTAGCACAGATGTCACAATACGTTGGTATAGAACACATGAAAGCTGCCGAAAAAGACATGACGGTGGAGGAAATGAAGAAAAGCCATGCCAAAGGATTTTATCCTGATCTGCATTCTACCGAACTGATTGAAATGACCAAACAAGGGCTTATCGGATCTTTTCTGCATGTAATTACCAGTGAAGAAGCCAATCGATTACAATCATATGCCATGCAATCGCGCCTTAAAATCCCTTTACTTATCGGCATTGATGCCATTCATGGTACCGGACTCTACAGAGGAGCTACCATTTATCCTACTCCCATCGGACAGGCTGCAACCTTCGAACCGGAACTGGCTGAAAAAGCTTCTCGCCAGACTGCTCTTGAAATGCGTGCCACCGGTACCCATTGGGCATTTACTCCCAATGTAGAAGTGGCTCGTGATGCCCGTTGGGGACGGGTGGGAGAGACCTTTGGCGAAGACCCTTTTCTTGTAGGACAGATGGGAGCAGCTACTGTCAGAGGACTTCAGACAAGTGACGTTACCGGACAGGATAAAGTACTGGCCTGTACCAAACACTTTATCGGTGGAAGCCAACCTGTCAATGGTATCAATGGTGCTCCTTGCGATATCTCCGACCGTACATTGCACGAGGTTTTCATGCCTCCTTTTAAAGATTGCCTGGATGCAGGCACATATACTTTCATGATGGCACATAATGAACTTAACGGAGTGCCCTGCCATACCAGTAAATACCTGATGAAGGATATCCTGAGAGATGCCTGGAAATTCAACGGGTTTATAGTGAGCGACTGGATGGATATTGAGCAAGTGCACGAAAAGCATTGCACCGCCGCTACACTGAAAGACGCGTATCTGCAAAGCGTAAAGAATGGAATGGATATGCACATGCATGGTCCTGAGTTTGCGGATGCCGTTATAGAACTGGTTAATGAAAAGGAACTCCCCATGAGCCGTGTAGATGATGCTGTCAGCAAGATACTGACTGCCAAATTCAAACTGGGCTTGTTTGAGAATCCTTATATAGATGAAAAGAAAGTTTCCCAAGTTCTGTTCAGTGCCGAACATCGTGAAACAGCACTCGAAATGGCGAGAAAAAGTATTGTGCTTCTGAAGAATGATAATAATCTGCTTCCTTTGGATAGCGACCGTTATAAAAAGGTTTTTGTAACCGGCCCCAATGCTGACAACCAGACTATTTTGGGTGACTGGGCTTTTGAACAGCCGGACTCCTGCGTGACTACAGTCATTGAGGGATTGCGAATGGTTTCTCCCCAGACTGACTTTGATTTCTTCCCTTTTGCCACCAATTTGCGCACTATGGAAATGTCTCGTGTGTTGCAAGCGAAAGACAGAGCCCGAAAAGCTGATCTGGCTATTGTAGTGGTGGGTGAGAACTCCATGCGTTATATGTGGAAAGACAAAACTTGCGGTGAGAATGTGGACCGTTATGAATTGTCATTGGTAGGTTTGCAACAACAGTTGGTAGAGGAGATTTATGCTACGGGAGTTCCCACTATTGTCGTATTGGTCAACGGTCGTCCGTTAGGCACTGAGTGGATTGCTGAAAATATTCCTGCATTGGTTGAGGCCTGGGAGCCCGGTTCATTTGGCGGACAGGCTGTTGCGGAAATTTTATACGGGAAAGTGAACCCTGAAGCAAAGCTTCCCATCACTATTCCCCGTTCTGCCGGTCAGGTTCAGACTTATTATAACCACAAGCAAACGAGCAAATGGTTCCCGTACGGTACGGGAAAAAGTACTAATCTGTTTGAGTTTGGATATGGATTGAATTATGCTTCTTTTGAATTCAGCCCTGTGAAGTTATCTGCCAGGTCGATGAATGAACAGGATACCTTGCGTGCTTCTGTTGAAGTCCGGAATATAGGTGAAAGAGCCGGAACGGAAGTGGTACAGATGTATATACGCGATTGCTACAGTTCGGTAGTACGTCCATTGAAAGAGCTCAAAGGCTTTCATAAAATTACTTTGCAACCCGGAGAAAGCCAGACAGTCACTTTTAATATCACCGCCAAAGAACTTAGTTTTTACGATATCGATATGAACTATGGTGTGGAAAAAGGTGAGTTCGAGGTTATGATCGGGAATTCTTCCCGTGATATTGACCTGCAAAGGGAGTTGTTTACCATAAAATGATGAATAGTGCACCTTTTTAGATGAATTGGGGGAGTAGCAAGTCCCTCTCCCCCATATCTTTGCCGAAAATAAAAACAATAAATAAGTCTATGAGAACACCTACTGAAAAACTGATTATAATAAGTATCGCTTGTTTTCTAAGTGCCTTTGTATCTCAACCGGTACTGGCGCAAAAGTCTAAAACGATCTATCATAAAGACTGGATAGATCTGAATAAAAACGGGAAGAAAGACATCTACGAAACTCCGACAGCTCCTATCGAAGCTCGCATTGCCGATTTGCTTTCGCAGATGACCGTTGAGGAGAAAACCTGTCAATTAGCTACCTTATATGGATATAAGAGAGTCGCTAAAGACGAATTGCCCACTCCTGCCTGGAAACAGGAGTTATGGAAAGATGGCATTGCCAATATCGATGAACATCTCAATGGGCTTGTAAAGACTCAATATTCGTACCCTTTCAGTAAGCATGCTGAAGCCATTAATACAGTGCAACGTTGGTTTATTGAAGAAA
>ERZ779802.258-NODE-258-length-21051-cov-3.731901_pt1 | contig 21051 bp, 10 predicted proteins | sample MGYA00511252_ERZ779802 | MGnify/ENA primary metagenome ERZ779802 (study PRJEB29588, sample SAMEA2153887) | human gut metagenome | biome: human gut; feature: human-associated habitat; material: faeces | place: Denmark | collected 2008/2010 ... | reverse complement strand
GGTGATTACGGGGAGCCGCACACTCCGTATATTTCCGATCCGAACGGTAATGTCTATAAGAATTTCGTATGTGATATCCCGGATTGGGAGAAAAAGTTATCCGATTATCCCGAACCCGAGCCACAGGTTACCGACTTTATCGAGTGCGTAAAGACTCGTCAGCCTTTTGCCTTGAATGAGCGTAATGGCTTCCGTTCCGCTACGATCGTGAACATGGGTGCCGTAGCCCTTCGTTTGAATCGTACGCTTCACTTTGATCCCGTAAAACTGGAATTTATTAATGATGAGGCCGCTAATCGTTTGTTGGATCAGCCGATGAGAGCACCTTGGAATATTTAAACACATACACATATGAAAAAAGTATATATATCAATTGCCAGCTTATTGTTGTGCGGTAGCATGTTAATGGCTCAAAGCCCGGCTAATCGTACATCGAAGACGATCGTTGCCGATGTACTGGCACAGATGCCGGCGGAGCAACAAGCTGAATATAACAAATTAATTAATGACCTAAGCTCCACTGGCGAGGAAGGGGTCTTGATGTTGATTAATAAGATTAACGCTCCGGGAAAAGGCAGTAACTCGAACGTGGATTATGCGTTGAGCGGATTGACTCATTACGTGATGGCGAAAGGTGAGGAAAATGCCCGTCTAGCAACAGCCAACGCATATTTGAAAGCCTTGGATAAGGTGAGCGACCGGGAGACAAAGGCTTTTATTATCCGACAGCTTCAATTACTGGGAAAAGATGAGTGTGTGGATACGCTGGCTAGCTATTTGAACGATGAGAGCCTAAGCGGTCCTGCTGCCCGTGCGTTATCCGCGATCCGTACCGATAACGCTAAGAAGGTTTTGGTGGCTTCCTTGATGCGTCGATCCGGTACTCCGAAGACGCAAAAGGATATTATCCGTGCGATCGCTGACGTGCAAATCGCTGATGCGGAAAATGTATTGAAAGTGATGCTTGGTTCCAGCGATGAGAATATGCAGAAAGAGGTTCTTTATGCGTTGAGTCGTGTAGGTTCTAAAGCTTCTCTAGGCGATTTAGCCGCCGCTGCGGAGAAAGTCGGTTATAAAATGGAAAAGACCGGGGCGAATGAGGCATATATCGCTTTGATAAAACGTGTCCTTGAGCAAGGCGATACCAAAGATGCGGAGAAAGCAGCGAATGATTTATTGAAGAAGTCTACGAAAGCGGGCATGACACAGACCCGTGAGGCCGCTCTTCAGATTCTATTAGCCGCTAAGCCGGAAGCTGCTACGAAGAATTTATTATCGGCTTTGAAAGATACGGATAAGGGATACCGTAATGCGGCTTTGAACTTCGCTTCGGGTTTCGCTGATCAAAATGTTTATATCGAGGTCATGAAACACATGTTAAAGGCGAAGCCGGAAGTCAAGGTGGATATCTTGAACTGGATAGGCCGTGAAAGCAAATGCCCGTCTAAACATGACATGATCAAGAATCTGGAACTTCGTTTTGATCTACCAGCGAGACAAGTTCTTTTGGACCAATTGAAAGATAAGGATTTCTATGTGCAACAGGCCGCTGTTTGGGCTTTGGTTAAAATCGGTGATAAGAGTGTCATTCCTGTGCTGGCGGATTTGTTGAAGAGCAATGACAAGCAAGTGATATTATTGGGTCAAGATGCTTTGATGGCATTTAACGGCGATATTGATCAAGCGGTCGCTAAAGTGATCCCGTCCGCTTCCGATGCCGGGAAAATCGCTGGTTTGGAGCTGTTGGCGATACGTATGGCCGACGCGAATCTAAATACGGTACTGGATCAGATTAAATCCGGCTCATCAGAGGTGAAGAAAGCCGCTTATACCGCATTGAAAGATGTAGTATCCGAGAAAGATTTCACTTTATTGTGCGGAATGTTGGAGACTGCGGAGGCTTCAGCTGTCGCTCCGCTTCAAGATGCGATCATTGCCGCTATCTCTAAACAACCGGCGGCAACTCAAGTATCTAACGTGAATCGCCGTATGATACAAGCGGGAGACAGCAAGAGATATCTTTATTATAAGGTCTTATCAGCGACTGGCGAGAAAGAGGCTTTGGCTACGATCGTGGAAGGATTGAATAAAGGGAATGGAGCGGCCAAGGATGCGGCTCTTGACGCTTTGTTGGCGTGGAAGGGTATTGAGGCTGCCGATGAACTATTTACGGTTTGCCAATCCGCCGCTTCCGATCAAGTATTCGATAGGGCGTTAAAGCGTTATGTGCAGTTGGTATCTAATCCGGCATTTACGAGAGAGAATCGTTTGTTGAGCTTGCGGAAAGTCATGGAGATCGCCCGGACGAGCGAGCAAAAGGCTCTTATTTTACGTCAGATCCAACGGGCGGATACCTTCTTGGCATTGATGTATGCGTCGGAATTCTTGGATTCAAGCGATGCGGCTGTTCGTTCTGCGGCTGTTTATGCGGTTTGGAATATCGCTCGTAACCATCCGGAATATAAGGGTGACAATGTGAAGGCAATCTTGAAACGTGTTTTGACCATGTTCGACGGGGAAGACGCTCGTTATGATATCGATGCCTTGAAGCAACATTTGGATGCGATGCCGGACGAGGTCGGATTTGTCTCTATCTTTAATGGTAAGGATTTAACGGGTTGGAAAGGTTTGGTCGAGAATCCGATCGCCCGCGCCAAAATGAAACCGGCTCAATTGGCGAAAGCGCAGGAAAAGGCGGATGAGAATATGCGTCGTGACTGGAAAGTGGAGAATGGCCTATTAGTATTTGACGGTACTGGGTACGATAACCTATGTACTGAAAAGCAATATGGTGATTTCGAGATGTATGTTGATTGGATGTTGGATCCGAAAGGACCAGAGGCTGATGCCGGTATTTATCTGCGTGGTACTCCTCAAGTCCAGATCTGGGATACTTCTCGGGTAAATGTAGGTGCGCAAGTAGGTTCCGGTGGCTTGTACAACAATCAGGTAAACGAGAGCAAGCCTTCGAAAGTGGCCGACAATAAATTGGGTGAATGGAATTCCTTCTATATTAAGATGGTTGGCGACCGTGTGACGGTTGTCTTGAACGGAGAAAAAGTGGTAGATAACGTGATTCTGGAAAACTATTGGGATCGCAAGCTTCCGATTTTCCCGGTAGAGCAAATCGAGATGCAAGCTCATGGCAGCAAGGTCTATTACCGTAATATCTACGTAAAGGAATTGGAAAAACAAGAACCGTTCAAATTATCGCCGGAAGAGGAAAAAGAAGGCTTCAAGGTTTTGTTTGACGGAACGAATATGCATGAATGGACTGGAAACACGGTTGATTATATCTTGGAAGACGGCTGTATCTCTATGGTTCCAAGCAGTAGTTTCGGAGGTAATCTGTACACCAAGAAGGAATACGGAAACTTTATCTATCGTTTTGATTTCCAGTTAACCCCGGGAGCTAATAACGGTGTCGGTATCCGTACGCCGATGGAAGGAGACGCAGCATATGTAGGTATGGAAGTGCAGGTCTTGGATTGTGAACATCCTATTTACCAAGGAAACATCACTCCGCTGCAACATCATGGTTCCGTATACGGTATCATTCCCGCCCGTGAGGATCATCCGAAAGCGTTCAAGCCGGTTGGAGAATGGAATACGGAAGAGATCATGGCGGATGGCGATCATATCCGTGTGACGGTGAATGGAGTCGTAATCTTGGATGGAAATATTCGGGATGCCGTGAAGAATGGTACGCCGGATGGAAAGGAGCATCCGGGTTTGTTTAACAAAAAAGGTCATATAGGTTTCTTAGGACATGGTTCCCCTGTCAAATTCCGCAATATTCGTATCAAGGAATTGAAATAATTTATATCAGGCTTTGAATATATAAAGAGATTGTCTTGAGTGATTCGAGACAATCTCTTTTTTATTATAGGGGATTTATACTATTTAAATTATATCTTTGTGAAATCATAGTGTAATTTTATCGGAAGGGATATTTTTATGGAGGATATACAGACTCAATTGGATCAATGTAAATTGTTATTAGATAGAGCGGAAGTTGGCTTGTGGGAAGCCGATTTTGTTCAAAGAGGTTATATCTGTTCCGATTATTTAATGAGTATATTTGGGAAGAAGGGGAATAATCTCTCTTTTTTTGAATTTTACTATATAATCCGGGAAGACTTTAGGGATCTGATTACTACGGATTTTTTATCGATCCAATCTGTCGATACGTATGAGCAGATATTTCCGATAATAACACCGACTGGGGAAAAATGGGTACGCTCCAGATTATGTGAGCGTAAGTTGAATAATGGAGTGTGCGTAAAAGCGTTGGGCATATTACAGATTTTACCTAATTTCAAACTGAAAGAGGAAAAGATTAGTAAGATGATCGATCATAATGAGATGATCTTCCGAAAGCTATATGTAAATTTACCTGTGGGGGTCGAGCTTTATGACAGGGACGGTTACTTGATTGACCTGAACGCAAAGGATATGGAGATATTCGGTATCCGGTCAAAGAAGGACGTTTTAGGAGTCAATATTTTTAGCAACCCGATTCTGCCTAAAGATGTGATCAAGAAACTCAAGGAGAATAAATCCGTGAATTTCCGGCTGAATTATTCGTTTAAGAAGGTCGATGATTATTATAACACCTCGAAAGTAGGCGAGATGGATATCGTTACCAAGGCCAGTATTTTATATGACCAAAGAGGTGAACCTTCCAGCTATTTACTTATTAATTGGGATAATACGGAAAAGATGATCGCCTATAACCGTATTTCTGAGTTTGAGAATGTATTTACCTTGGTCAGCGTATACGCTAAAGTCGGTTATGCCCTTTATGACTTATATACCTTTGAGGGCTATGCCATTAAGCAATGGTATGAGAATATGGGAGAGAAGGATGGAACCCCCTTGTCCCCAATTATTGGGATTTATTCTTATATTCATCCGAACGACGCTGGATATATAAACTCATTCTTTGAGGAGGTGAAACAGGGTAAAGCGCATCATTTCCGTAGGGAAGTGCGTGTGAAGTCTGGTGACGGATGGAAATGGATTTGCGCCAATATCACCCGTAACCCTCAAAGCGTAGACCCGAATAAACCGGAGATGATCTGTATTAATTACGATATCACGGAGTTAAAGGACTCTCAATTGAAAAGGGAAAGGGCGGAAGAACTGGATCGTTTGAAGTCTGCCTTCCTAGCGAATATGAGTCATGAGATTCGTACGCCATTAAATGCCATTGTCGGTTTTTCTCAATTATTGGCGGAAACGGATGATCCCGAGGAGAGGCATGAGTTTGTGGAAATCATCGATAGCAATAATCGGATGTTGCTTCAATTGATCAGTGATATTCTAGACTTGGCAAAAATTGAATCCGGTACGATGGATTTCAAGTTCGCCGATATGAACGTAAAAGAGGTGATCAATGAGATCGTGACCTCATTCCGTATCAAGATGCCCGATAACGTAGCTCTGATCGCTCCCCAAGATTCACCGGAATGCCAAATCTATAGCGATCGTATGCGGCTGACGCAGGTAATATCCAATTTCCTTAACAACGCGATCAAGTATACGAGCGAAGGTTGTATCACCTTAGCTTACGAGATCATAGGTGATGAGATAAAATTCTCCGTGACTGATACGGGGGATGGCATGAGCCAAGAGATACAAGCCCATATCTTTGATCGTTTCTATAAAGGAAATACGTTTAAACAAGGTACGGGCTTGGGGCTATCTATTTGCGAGACCATCGTAAATAGGCTAGGTGGTCGGATCGGTGTAAATTCCGAGTTGGGCAAAGGCAGTACGTTTTGGTTTACACATCCCTATTCCTTCTCGCCGAATGCTAAATCTCCTGCATCGCCTAATCCGGGAACGATATAAGAATGATCGTCGAGGTCATTATCTAATGCGGCGATCCAGATTGTAGTCTTGTCATCCGGCATTTTCTTCTGCAAGTATTCCAAGGCTTGTTTGCTTGAGATGATGGAGGCTACGTGTACATGGTCGGGTACTCCTTTGGTCAGCAGGGCCTCATACGCCAATTCCATAGAGCTTCCGGTGGCCAACATCGGGTCGGATATGATCAAGGTTTTACCTGTTAAGCGAGGAGAGGCGATATATTCGATATGAATATCAAAATTCAAACGGTCTTTATATTTGCGGTAAGCGGATACGAAAGCGTTCTCCGCATTATCCAGATACCGAAGGAAACCTTGGTGGAATGGAAGCCCGGCACGCAAGATCGTACTAATCACGATTTGATCGTCCGGCGTATTCATCGGGGCTATACCTAGCGGGGACTGGATGTCTTTCGTACTGTAATGAAATTCCTTACTGATCTCGTAAGCCATGATTTCTCCGATACGCTCAACATTGCGACGGAAACGAAGGCTGTCTTTTTGTATGTCTACATCTCTAAGTTCTGCAACAAACTTGTTTAATATGGAATTTGTGTCTCCAAGATTGACGATTCTCATGAGTCTTTTTTTTGAGTCCAAAAGTAATCATTTCCGGACACTAAAAATCATAAGTATGAAATTTTTCATTCATACTTATAAATGAAAGATTTCATACTCATGATTTTTTATCCCCTTACCGGGGATATTTTTACTACGTTTTCGGTTACTTTATTATTTCAGGTGGGCATTCATCGCCTCAAGGAGGAATTTACCCGGTTTGAATTTTACGGTCGTACGAGCGGGGATCATTACCGGAGTACCTGTTTTAGGATTTCTGGCAAGACGCTGTGTTTGCGGTCTTGGGATCAGTGTTCCAAATCCGACAAGTACGATTTCCTCATTTTCGGACATACGCTCAGTTACGATCTCGATGTAAGCATCCAATACTTTCTTTGCTTCTTGCTTTTGTAACCCGGTCTTGTCTGCTAAAGCCTCTATAAGTTCTGCTTTGTTCATAAATGCAAATTTTTTAAATTGTTAAACACTACAAATGTACACTTTGAAGCTGGTTTTATAGTTACGTTTTGCAAAGATACATTTGCATTTGAGTTTCTTATTAAACAAGGCCTACAGATGTTTGTTACATTTTTAAGAACAAAAAATGTTAATAATGTGTCAGTTTGCGAATTTCGAAACATTTATTGAATCTTGATATACCCGATTCGTGTGTACTTGATAGTACGGGATTCTATATGTTTTAAGACCTTAGCGGAAGTCAAAGTCAATTTTTCCCCTACTTGGAAAGCATGAGCGCCCGGTGGCAACGTTTGCGTGGTAAGACTACGATCTTTCGCTTTTATCCTCAATAAAAAGTAATTTCCGGCGATGTCCACGGCCGTGAGCAATTGATCTACATAGAAATATTCGGTACCACGGATAATCTGTGTCTTGTAAGAATCGTCTTCAATGCGGACTTTTGTGATTGTTAACTTTAAATCGCTCAATTTTTCTCCCGGTGTTCCTACAAAGCGGCTTACAGGCATTTTATATTTCTTACGGGTCTGTAGGTCGAGATAGATTTTACTGTAGGTCACCGCTAACTCTTTAAAACGCATCTCGCTTTTTACGTGAGGCTCATATTTATCGGCTATCCAAACGACGTATCGGGGATCGATCGTATAGATGTCATGCAAATGGTATCCTCTGTATTTACCGAAAGAAATAATATCGTCTCCATTATCGGGAGAGTCTTTGATATCTGTCGTTATAAATAAAGGTAGAAAGGAGTTGCTTACCATCTTAATCGCCTTATTCACCGAGCTGATGGCATTCAAGTCGAGATTCGCCAAATAGACCGTCGGATGATAAGTGGCCGAAGGCGTAAAGAACCAAAGCGTATAATATAAGGTCTTTGAGGTAGGCAAAAGAATGTAGTACCGCCCTTTGTCTGACGTTTTTCCTCGATTGAACGTGTTTAACTTGTCGAGGATCATCTTCTGTATTTCACCGGATAGGCCGGACGTGTTCTCATCCATACGATCAACTCTATATACAAATCTACTGAAAAAATCCGGAACTACATAATTTGCGGATGAGTTATTTATGACTACTTTTGCCCTAAAAATAAAATAGACGATGAGAATAGAGCAGAATTATTCGTTGGAGAAACACAATACGTTCCATCTCCCAGTAAAGACACGTTGGTTCATGGAGTATGAGACGGAGGAGGAGTTGCAACGAATCTTACATGATGAATACTTTCAGGAATGTTTATCCTTGCATATAGGAGGCGGGAGCAATCTATTGTTCATCAACGATTATAATGGCATTATCATCCATTCCCGAATCAAGGGGATTTCTATCTCGGCGGAAACGGACGAGTATGTATCGCTTCGTGTCGGGGCTGCGGAGATCTGGGATGATGTCGTGGCATACGCCGTATTGAAAGGTTGGGGAGGTATAGAGAATCTTTCTTTAATACCCGGTGAGGCGGGCGCTGCCGCTATCCAGAACATCGGGGCTTATGGTATGGAGATCAAGGATGTGATCGAGAGCGTGGAGGCTTATAACCAGTTGACATTCGAGAAACGGACTTTTACGAATACGGATTGTGAATATGGATATCGTAATAGTTATTTCAAGAATGAGCATCATGACCCCCACATCATAACTTATATTACGCTTCGACTATCCAAGAACCCTAGCTTTTCGGTTAATTATGGGAACTTAAAGGAGGAGTTGACGAAATATCCGGAAGTTACTTTGGAAACGATCCGTGAGGCTGTCATAACAATTCGCAGGCAGAAGCTTCCCGATCCGGAAGTATTAGGCAACGCAGGCAGTTTCTTTATGAACCCGATAATTACGGCAGAGCATTTTGAGAAATTGAAAAAGCAATTCCCGGAAATCCCGTCTTATCCCGCTTCGGAAGGAAAGATCAAGGTTCCGGCCGGTTGGTTGATCGAGCAATGTGGGTTTAAGGGTAAAAACCATGGGCCGGTAGGTGTTTACGAGAAACAAGCGTTGGTATTAGTGAATTTAGGAGATGCCCGGGGGCATGAGATCGCGTTGGTCGCGGAGAGCATTCGTACCGCCGTAAAAGATCGTTTCGGTATAGAGCTTATGCCTGAGGTTAAATATGTCGGATAATGAAAATCGTTTTTTTAGGAACAGGAACGTCTACGGGCAATCCTGAGATAGGTTGCCAATGTGAGGTATGTACTAGTAAAGACCCCCGTGATTGGCGTCTACGGGCTTCGATCTTGGTAGAGACGGAAGGGAAACGGATATTGATCGATTGTGGTCCGGACTTCCGTTGGCAAATGATAACCAATAAGATTTACTATTTTGACGCCGTTTTAGTAACTCATGAGCACTACGATCATGTAGGTGGCTTAGATGATCTACGTCCTTTTGGCCGGTATAAAGATGTGGATATTTATGCGGAAGACAATGTCGTGGAGGCGATAAAGACTCGCATCCCTTATGTCTTCCGGGAGCATAAATATCCGGGAGTGCCTAATTTGGTTTTGCATACGATCGGGACGAAACCGTTTGAGGCCGCCGGTGTCATGATCACTCCGATCCGTGTAATGCACGCTAAGCTGCCGATCTTAGGTTTCCGTATCGGCAATATGGCTTACTTGACCGACCTTAAATATCTTCCGGAAGAAGAGTACGCTAAGTTGGAAAACCTTGATGTATTGGTTATTGATGCCCTTCGGAAAGGAGAGCATCAATCGCATGAGAGTCTGGAGGAAGCCTTAGCGAATATATCCCGTATCCAGCCCAAGGAGGCCTATTTAATCCATATGAGTCATCGCATAGGGTTGCATGCGGTCATTGAAAAAGAGTTGCCTCCGCATGTACATTACTCATATGATGGATTAACGGTGACTTTTTAAGTCATATATTGAAAAGATTCTTTATCTTTGCCAGCTGAAAATCTAGAGAATAGCTGCTTTTTTAAGTTAGTCGCTTATAGCAGGAGTGGTATATAATAAAAAACAATAATAGACTGTATGAATTTATCGTTTAAGAACGTACTATGCGTATGTTGCTTATTGCTGTCGGGATCTGTGTATGCACAGGTTCCGCAAGACTTGATTGACAAGGCGAAAGCCGCTGGAATGTCGGATACGCAGATCCAGCAGGAATTAGCCAAGCGTATGAAACAAGAAGGGGGATCAGTCGGATCTCAAGCTACCGCTACCGATGCGAAGGTTAGCGACCGGGTAATGCCGGTAATCGATGAAGGACAATCCTTAGAAGCCCAACGTAGAAATAATCTTCCTGCTTCAGCCATGGAGAATACCGTATTCGGGCATGAAATCTTCTCAAACAAGAACTTATCTTTTGCCCCAGATTTAAACATCCCTACACCTAAGGATTATGTGCTTTCCGCTGGTGATGAGTTATTGATTAATGTATGGGGAGATTCCGAGCTAAACTTGAAATTAAAGATCTCTCCGGATGGTACGATCCTTGTACCAAATTTAGGTCCGGTGTCGGTCAGTGGATTGACGATCGCTGGCGCTGAGACTCGTCTGCGTCAGGAGTTGAGCCAGATTATGTCTACGCTGTCTGGTTCGGGAGAGGGGAATACCTTTGTTTCCGTCAGTTTGAGCCAGATTCGTAGCATGAAGGTGAATATTGTCGGCGAGGTAGTCGCTCCCGGTACGTATACATTACCTTCATTCGCCACATTATTTAATGCGTTGTATGCCGCCGGTGGTGTGAATAAGATCGGTTCTTTGCGTAGCATCAAGGTATATCGCAATAGCAAGGAAATCGCTAATCTCGACGTATATGATTATTTATTGAACGGAAAGTACACAACGAATGTTCGTTTGGAAGAGAACGATATGATTATGGTAGGCCCGTACGACCAGTTAGCGGTGGTTCGAGGTAAGGTGAAACGTAATCGTATTTTCGAGTTGCGCAAGGGTGAGACCTTGAAGCAATTGCTGGATATGGCCGGCGGATTTACCGGCGACGCTTATACGAAGGACGTACAAGTGAAGCGTAAATCAGATAGTCGTTACCAGATCTCTACGGTTTCGGAAGATAAGTTCGCTTCTTTCGTGATGCAGGATGGCGATTCTTTGCTGGTAGATTCCGTTATTCCTTTTTATGAGAATCGTTTGATCGTGACGGGAGCAGTATGGCGTCCGGGAGAATATGAGTTAAGTCCGTCGGTTCGTACGGTAAAGCAATTGGTAAAACAGGCCGCAGGTCTTAAAGGAGACGAGTTCGCCGGCCGTGCCTTGATTACCCGTTTGAATCCGGATTTCACGACTACGATGATCGCCGTGGATATTCGTGGTATCTTGAACGGTACCGCTCCAGATGTGGAGTTGCAAGCGGAAGACCAATTAAGCATTCCTTCCCTATTCGATTTGCGCGAACCTTATACGATCAAGGTTGGCGGAGCCGTGAATTATCCGGATACGGTGCTTCCGTATCGTCATAATTTGACAATAGAGGACGCTATCATGATGGCCGGTGGCTTAAGAGAGTCCGCTTCTTCTATTAATGTAGAGGTAGCCCGTCGTGTGAAGGATCCTAGTTCCAATCAGAATGTCAACCGGATCGCTGATGTATATAACTTCTCGTTGAGTGAGGACTTCAAGTTGAATGCGGGAGATACGATCTTTACGCTGGAGCCGTTCGATGAAGTTTATGTTCGTTTCTCCCCGGGGTATCATGAGCAACAGGTCGTGAAGGTGAACGGCGAGATCACTTTTGCCGGTAGCTATGTATTGGCTACGAAGAACGCACGTTTGAGTGACATTGTCGCGAAAGCGGGAGGCGTTACCCCAGAGGCTTATGTAAAAGGTGCCAGCTTGAAACGTCAGTTGACAGAAGATGAATTGAAACGCATGGAGACCCTTCTGGCTTTAAGTGAGGCGAATAAGCAAAGCCGGGATTCCATCGGTGTAGCGTTGATGAATGTGAAGGACTATTCCGTAGGTATTGATTTAGAGAAAGCGTTGGCAAATCCGGGCAGTATCGATGATGTCGTGCTTCGTGATGGTGATGAACTTTATATTCCGCAGTTGCAAAGTACGGTGAAGATGAGTGGAGCCGTGACTTATCCGAACAGCGTGACTTACACGAAAGGTATGTCAGTTACGGATTGCTTGTCTCAAGCCGGTGGTTATAATGATATCGCACGTAAGTATCCGATCGTAATATATATGAATGGTAAGGTCGCTACGACGAAGCGTACCGCTATCTTTTTCAAGCGTTATCCGAAAGTGGAGCCGGGCTGTGAGATCGTAGTTCCGACGAAGACGCAACGTGAGCGCCGAAGCTTGGCTGAGATCATGAGTATCAGTAGCTCCGCTACCTCTATGGCCGCGATGATTACCTCTATTGTTAACATGATTAAAAACTAATCAGGCATGGATACGATAAACGAGATAAAAAGACAAGAGTTACCTGAGGAGCAGGAGATCGATTTAATCGAACTGGCGCAAAAACTGTGGAAAGAGCGTAAGTTCTTATTGAAAGGCTGTGGTATTGCGGTGGTAGTAGGTTTGATTGTAGCTTTCAGTATTCCCAAGGAATATACAACTACGGTGAAATTGGCACCAGAGACACAGGATGCGGCAAAAAAATCTAGTCTTGGCGGTTTGGCTGCTATGGCTGTGATTAATCTGAATGCCGCTGCCGGTGCGGACGCGATCTCTCCGGATTTGTATCCGGATGTGGTGCAGAGTACCCCGTTTCTGTTGGAATTGTTTCCGGTAGAGGTTACCGATAAGGAAAAGGAGTTAAGCACTACATTGTATGATTATATGAGTGAACATCAACGTAAGGCTTGGTGGGGATATATTGTCTCCGCTCCATTCAAGGCGTTGGGTGCGGTAATGAGTTTAATCTCCGGTGACGAGGAAGAGTCTGAGGGCTTGAATCCTTACCATTTGACAAAGGATCAAGAAGAGGTGGTGAAGGCCTTGCAGGAGCGGGTTTCTGTTTCCGTGGACAAGAAGACCTTGGTTATCACGGCTTCCGTACAGATGCAGGACCCGGTTATTTCCGCTCAGATGACAAAGGTCGTTTTGGAAAACCTCCAGAATTATATTACGAATTATCGTACGCAGAAAGTAAAGCAAGATTTGGAATTTACCCAGAAGGTATTTGGCGAGTCACGTGACGCTTATTATAAAGCGCAACGTGCGTACGCTGCTTTCGAGGATGCCAACCGTAATATTATCTCTTCCAGCTACCGTACGGAGCAGGAACGTTTGAAGAATGAGATGACCCTTACGTTTAATGTTTACAATACGTTGGCGCAGAAGTTGGAGCAAGATAAATTGCGTGTACAGGAAGAAACTCCGGTGTATACCGTAATCGAGCCGGCTACCGTACCTTTGAAAGCATCTTCTCCTAAGAAGGCACTTATCTTGGTCGGTTTTGTCTTCCTCGCTTTATTCGGATGTATCGGATATTTATTCGTAAAAGATATGTTTGTGTCAGCATTCAAGAAAGAAGGGACTGAAGCTTAATTCCCGCAAACCGTAAAATAGACCACGGCCTCGTCATGACTGACTTGTGCCGTGGTTTTTATTTGTGGGAATAGCCGATTGATCCGAGTAGTTATCGTATCGCATAAGTTGGGGTAAAAGTTCTCCAAGGTTTCTTCATAGGGCTGCTCATTGAAGCAGCAAAGGCTTCCTTCATTATAGAATAAATCCATTGCCAACCATTGATTTTTCATTTTCCACTCCGTCGAGTCATTCATTTGAACCTGTAAATCTAAAGAGGCGCTTTGGATGAAGAGATTCATCGCGCCACTCTTGCCTTTTTTACTAATTAGATCAGCTAATTCCGGAATGATCTGTGCGGGGTACATCTGTTGCTTTTTCGCTGTCTCTACCAATAATTTTCGATTGTAGGACACCACGAATATACCCTCGTGGTAGTAACAACCTAGAAAATGCTTATCAACATCCGGATAGTATCTAACAGGAACGGAAGCTTCCTCTCGTTGCTGGGCAGGAAAAGTGAAAGAAGCGTCCAGTTGCTTGAAAATACGCTCTGCCGTATGACTATCCATAGGGGCGTACAAGATATCCCCTTGTGGATAATAAGCGATCAAGAAAGACGATAAATCCGGATTTTGCTGTATTAAAGAGAGGAAAATAGCGGGCGTATGATCCGAGAACGCCTTGCGTATATTCTCCATGGGTAATATCATCTTCTCGAATACAGGAGGACGATTGATAGCAAAAATTGCTGTGGGGGTCGGGATGACCAAGCTATAGGGATCTACCGTGGCGACAAATTGCTCGTCGCTCATATTCTTGTAAAAGTACCTCACGCAAACGATCGTAGCCAAAAACAAGACAATGAATGCCATTATGTCTTTCTTGCCGATCCTCATGTTTGCTTTAGGAAGTATTTACACCAAGGCTTTAATCCGCATTCCTCACATTTCGGTTTCCGGGCGAGGCAAACATATCTTCCATGTAATATCAACCAGTGATGGGCGATGGGGATCAGTTCTTCCGGAATGTTCTTCACTAGCTCCTTTTCCGTTTCCAAGGGTGTCTTGCTATTATTGGTCAAGCCGATCCGGTTGGAGACACGGAATACGTGCGTATCTACCGCCATGGCTGGCTTGTCATATACAACGGATGCGATTACGTTCGCAGTTTTTCTTCCTACACCCGGAAGTTTCTGTAGCTCGTCAATATCGGAGGGAACCACGCCTTTGAAGTCCTCTATCAGCATCTTCGCCATACCTACCAGATGTTTAGCCTTATTGTTCGGGTAAGATACGCTTCGTATGTATTCAAAGACGACTTCTGGTGTGCTAGCTGCCATTACCTCGGGAGTATGGAAAGCCTCGAACAGGGCAGGAGTGATCATATTCACTCGCTTATCCGTGCATTGTGCGGATAGGATTACCGCTATCAATAATTGATATGGATTGTCATAATGTAGTTCAGTCTCGGCTACCGGTACGTTTTCCTTAAACCAGTTTAATACGCCTTTATATCTTTCTTCTTTTCGCATTGTTTTTTCGGTTTCTATTTTTCGCATCCTAAAGGTATAACTTTTAAAAGGAATATACAAGCGGAGATGTGCCAAAAATAAGATACTCCCGAATTGTACGAATAAATAAAAAAGTACCGATCTCCTTCTTCCATCTAAGAGAGAAAGAAATCGGTACTTTTTTATTTCTTATTCCCTAACGATCTGGTGGATATGTATAGGTTCTTTTCCTATTGTGGTGATTTCTAAAGAAGAGAAATCCTCGAACATGGTTTTATTTAATTTGATGTAGCCTACGTTTCCTTGATAGACGATGTTTTTCTCGCCATCTTGGGAGAGGCCGGTGATGGATACCAGATTCTCGTTACTTCCGGAGAGGAAGAAAGATACGGCGTTGATATCATCGCATTTTATGTGAATTATTTCTCCCGGATTCAAGTTCTTATACGTATCTAGGTTCATATCGTACATCATAAGAGCCTCATTGATTTGCGGGTCTTGTTGGGTTGTCGCCGTGAATCCTAGTACATATAGCTCCATTTGCTGATCCGAGTTATTTCGCATACGGATATAACGGGCTTTCGGATCGATGGTGCGGATCGTATCCTTAGCGTTTTCCGTGGAGACATGGGGGATTAGGCTCCAGCTCTTTCCGTCAGCAGACCACTCGAATACCCGTCCGGGTTGGTTGCTTTTCGGAAGATTGAAACAGAAGGATTCCGCTTCTTTCTGGATTTCCCAGCCGATACCCAGATATTGATTAGGCTGTACCTTGACTACCTCGAATAGGGGGACGTAACCGACCGTATTATCACCCTCGGCACAAGGCTGGCTCTTCAATTGGTCGATATTCGTGAATATGGAAGGGATGCTAACCTTCACCTCGTCCGGGGCGATACCGTCCGTAGATAGCAGGTTACGACCTGTCTGACGATATAAGTCTACGATGAAAGGGTGTAAGACTTTCGATCCGACTTTCACGCCTTTAGGCTGTGCCTTCTGGTTCAGCGTGCGGTTTATCAGTTTCATGCTATCTAGCAAAGCGGATGTTTCCAGATAGCGTTGCCACGTATAAGACCGGTCTTTCTCATACCAAGCGTGCGCCATATGCAGAGCGCTTGTACCGGCTTTTCCTAAGAACTCGAATTGGATAAGCCATGGATTGATTTGTTCGATCAAGCGTTTATTGGGACTTTGGCTGTAGATCATGCTCGGGGAAGCCGTGATTTGAGCGAATAAGGTTCCCAGAAGATTTGCGCTTTGCTCCGGGAACGTGTTTTTCTTATATCCGGTAAGGAATGTCTGGATAGGAGCTACATAGTTAGCAGACTCTTCCCGGCGGTATTGATGTCCGTTCGGACCCGGATCGCAGTTATGCTCGCAGAAAATGCGGAAAGCCATGGAGGCCTCCGGCATAATAAAGTCGCAAGCGTCTTTCCATGCCTGTGTAGGATCGTAATTCTTGATATTCCAAGTGTACATTCCAACGCCGAATATAGCGACCTTGGAAGCCTCGGCGTATTCCATAGGATTGGATACGAATCCGGTCATGGTGCCGGCGGCTTGCGTATCTAGGCCGTAGGCGGGTCCCATCAACAAATGATCTTGGCAATAATCGCTTACGGGGAAGTTCCACCAGATATAGGCGGGACGACGGATACGGTTGTTTACCCACTCGACGCCTTCTTTCGTGATATCGGCTACGACACGGTCTCCGGTCCACATGATTTGGATAGCGGGGTCGAGTTGGGTACCGAGGATATCCAGATAATCGGTCTTAGCCCATGAACGGTTGTATTCGGTAGGGCACATGATCAGGGGTTGCACGTCATTTTTCTTGGTAATAAACTCCTTATGGATGTAATTCAATAAGCCGGCTTGCTTTTCCGGGCGGGCTCCCTCTCCGGATATATCATCGAAGAAAACGGCGAAAGAGCGTACGCCCAAATCGTACATTTTCTCGAATTTGGAAAGGATGTTCATGCTGTCTGTCTGGTTCCATTGAATGTCTTGTCCCGGGTGGATGGCCCAAACGAAGTTCACCTTGTTATGGGCGGCCTCTTTCGCTAGTTCCTTGATATGCTCGGCTTCCTCGGCGGGATAAGGTTTGCGCCAGTTGGGGGAGCTGTGATAAGGATCATCTTTCGGACCATAGATATAGGTGTTCAGCTTGATCCTTCCGTAAAAGCGGATTTGCTCGATACGGTCGGCGTGGCTCCAAGGCTGTCCGTAGAATCCTTCCACGGTACCTCGGAATAATACGTCCGGATAGTCCTTGATCGAGCAGAGAGGCAGGATCTTCTTACCCTCGTCATATTTAGCTAATTGCTTGAGGGTTTGGGCGGCGTAAAACAAGGAATTATCGTCTACGATCCCGATTGTGATGCCTTTTTTAGTGATCGTCAGCGTATAGGCACCCGAGCGTTGCATTTCCGGAGTTTTGTCTTTTAGCTTCTTGATCTCTAAAGGGAGAGATTTGCCGGATTTAGCGAAAGGTAGCGCTTCTTTAAGTAGTTTGACCGCATCTGCGTCCGGATTATTTATACCCCGTAGGGTATATCCATGGGGTGGTGCGTATGTTTGGCTGGAAATAGTCACCTCTTGGGGCTCGGGGAAGATTCCTAGGGATAGCTTTTGGCTATGCGTTAGGTTACAAACGCCTAGAAGGAGCATGGTGGCGAGTAAATACTTTAGTGTCTTCATATACGATATGATTTAATGTTAACGTTCGTAAATGTATGAAATAATTAGACACAGAGCACACGGAATACACAGATTTCCATGGATAGAAATGATATTTCCTTATATCCGTGGATATTCGTGTGTTCCGTGCCCTCCGTATTTAGATCTTATAGGGAGAATAGCAATACCCGGTTATCCGGATTTGTCCATTCATGGATCAAGCTACGCACGTCGCTATATTCGGCGGGAGTGAACTGTTGCTTGTCCAACTCGATCGTACGTACTACCTCGATCGTATTTCCTCTTGGTGTGATCGTGCGGGTTACTTTACCAAAAGGCTTGCTTATCACTTGCTCTTTTGTGGAGGTCTGCAACTTCATGCCCTCGGCGGGAGTAACCGTGTAGGTTACCTCTTCCTTGATCAGGGAGGGGAGTTCGAATAAGTTGGAACGCTTGCTGTTCAAGGCGTTCATGCCCCAGCTATCGATACCGCTTGTTATAGCCGGAAGGGTACAGATGGCGAATCCGTTTTGTGCTTCGTCCTTGGAGACGTTGACGGCTTTATTCTCCTTGATGATCGTAGGCTCTGCCTGTAGGGTGATCGACGTGCCGTTCAACGTGAGTACCTGATCTAACTCACCCCGGGCTGTCAATGCGGAAGGGGCAAGGCTGACCGCCGAAAGGTATTTGTCTTTCCCTGCGACAGTCGCTTTTACGGCAAGATTCTTGATCGTGCTTAATCCACAAGCGTCTATATCCAGATTCCCGGGATATACGGCGACTACTTCCGACTGAATGCCGGCGGCGTTCAATAAGACGTTCAGAAGCTGGGTCTTCTCGGCTAATGTACCGTAAGCGCTGCGAAGGGCCGTATCGACATTGCGGATGGAATAACCCGTACAAGCGAGGGGGATGGCGCAATATCCCATGTTGTTGACTACATGGTTCCGGATGGTGTTCACCTTCTCTTCGTCGCTAGTAGCCTTTTCCGTGATATAAGAGCCGAACGTTTTGCTCTCGTAGTTTCCGGAAGTGTTAAAACGCTTATTTAGCGTAGATAATGCCTCCTTGTTGGAACTATAGCTTGAAGCGATTAGGCGGGGAATCCCGTCTTGGTTTTGAGGAAGGAAAGCTTCCCGGGAAGAGGCCGGCAGGTTACGTAAAGTCCAGCTTACCTCTTTAGCACCGTTTCGGGTGGCTTGGGATGCTTTCGCGTCGCTACCCAATAATTGCCAAGCGAGCGGACTGTTTTCCGGTACGGAGATAGAGACCTTGCATTCCTTCACGGGAGAGGTCTCTTGTAGTCGCTCGTTGATATCCAGAGCCGGATAGTAGCCCGATTTTGTGATAATAGAGTAATCCAAGTAAATCGTGGCACCCAGTTCCAAGCCGGTATGTACCACAACCATTTCCTTAAGTTGGTTATAGGCCGGAGCGTCGGCGGCGAAACGGGGTAGGACCTCTACAAAGGCGTTATCGGGTGTCTTTACGATCGTACCGTCTTTCTGCCTCGTATAGGATGAGTGGATCTTCAGTGTTTGGAAATCGGGATTGTAGACGATAAAACTCTCGCCATACGTGCTATTCATCGCAGTGTGCGTGAAGAGCGTCAATTCCATGGAGGATCGATATTCTTGGCTACCGTCGGCATGCAAGGTCCAAGCTTTCGATACCTTCCCGTACTCAGCCTCCGATGCGGCGAATGAAGTAACCGTCATCGCTAACAAGCTTAGGAGAAAAATCAGTTTATAGGTTATCTTAATCATTGTCTTTCTGTTTTTATTTCTTGATAATCAAATAGTCACCATAACTCTTATAAGCGTTCACGGCGGAACGGAAACCTTTCCAGTCGGCTGCGTCGTAGACACGCTTCTTCAACGCTAGCTTCTGGCGCAAGACGATGTTCTGGTCGCCTTCCTGCGAAAGGGAACCTTCGAAATCGGCCGCATCGCTTCGCTGGGCGTCATTCTTCGGGGCGTTCAAGAGGGTATAGCCCTTGGGGAGGCGGATGGTCTCATCTTGTTCTACCAAACGGGAGCAAGCGTCCTTGAATCCATACGTACGGTTTTCCGGTTTCGTATCGATACGCAAGAAACTCTTCACTTGATTGTAGAGGTTATTCATGACTAGCGGCTTGATAAGCATCTGGTCTCCGGCGATGATCGCGTAATCGGGGATCTCATAAGAGAACGTGATCTTGATAGGGGTCGCTTGATAGTTCTTCGGGTCCTTACCGTAATCTACACGAAGCAGTTTGGCGTTGGGGGATACGGCCAGCAATTGCTTCTCCATCGTGTTCTGCCAGTCGGATTGCCATCCGGTGGTGAAGATGCGGCGGATATTGCTGTCGGATTGTCCCTCGGCGGTGATCGTGAATTGTCCGCGGAGCGTGCCTTTCTCGTCTAGGCGGTTGTCAGCGTGGATGCGGACGTAGTGGTTCTCCGGGGCGGAGACAGGGGTCAGGCAGAGGTCGGAGCCTTCGGGCACACCCGGGAGGTAGTTCTGCTGTTGCTCGGCGCTACTCCATAATTCCCGGCAGAAAGGAACCCAAGTCGGGTCGAGAGGCATATACGTGCCGCTAGCCAGTTTTACCACCGCCACGCAATGGTTGAAATGGTCGGCGGGGATGCTTTCTACACGGCTTCCCGCCATGGTCATCGCCGGGTAAGCCTCGAAACCGGCCATGCGGAGGAAGGCGATCAACGTGCCGGCGATATCCTTGCAGACACCGCAACGATCGGTATAATTCATCTTTAGGTTGTGAAGCGTGAAACCCTCGCCTTTACCCATCGAGATTCCGGAGTAACGGATGTTATCGGCCACCCAGTGGGTCAATACGGCTATCTTCTCCATTTCCGTTTTCTTGCCTTTGATCAGCTCGTCTACCTTTTTCTGGGCTTCCGGGATTGCGGTAAAGCTTCCGTAATCCTCGTTAACCTTATTGAACCATACGGATTTATCTTCCCAGCGGGGCGTGCTGGACATCATGAGCTTCGGGGCAGCGTCGAATAGGTCTACCATATTCGGTTCCTTGGCGAAAGGAAGGATATCGTCGGAGGCGAAGGTATATACTTTCCGTCCATCCTCATATCGCATGGAAGAGGTACATTCGCCTTGGTAGAACTGGAATTGCAACTCTTTCTCCATCGGCATGGATACCCGGTATACCTTACGCACGGTAGGCTCGGTAGCCCAGAAGGGGACGATATCGTAAAACTGTCCCCGCATAGGAGGGATGAAACGCTCGTCGTCGTCACCCGCCGTCAGCAAGGCGTAGGTGAAACCTTTCTTGGCGATCTCGTACTCCACGATATCTCCCGGTTGCAAGCGGCCCACTTCCAGCATGATCTGCCGGGCGCCCCAGTAGATGGCACGTGCGGGGGCGGCGTAGTCGCAAGCTTGGGTCACGTCGAGATTGATCACGTCGCCGTTCGCACGGTAGATCGTGGCGTAACGAAACTCGGCGTGCGCCGTCAGCGGGTCGTAATCG
>ERZ779802.240-NODE-240-length-21756-cov-4.616561_pt1 | contig 21756 bp, 10 predicted proteins | sample MGYA00511252_ERZ779802 | MGnify/ENA primary metagenome ERZ779802 (study PRJEB29588, sample SAMEA2153887) | human gut metagenome | biome: human gut; feature: human-associated habitat; material: faeces | place: Denmark | collected 2008/2010 ... | reverse complement strand
AACCGAGTTGTTGTAGGTTCGAGCCCTACTCGGGGAGTTTTTTAGTATAATATATGGTGACATAGCCAAGTGGTAAGGCCCCGGTCTGCAACACCGTCATCGCCGGTTCAAATCCGGCTGTCACCTCTCTTAAAATGACTACATCAGTTTATGATGTGGTCTTTCTTTTATATAATTTGCAAATAAAATATATTGTGAATTTTATTTAATATACGTAATATGTGTTGCAAAGATTTCATTATTTTTAAATTTTCTACATTACTTTTCAGGATGCTACACTAAATTAATAAAGAGAAATATAAGTCTGATAAACAGAATTATATTTCTCTTTTTTAACAACTCTTATCCTTTTTTGAATAGTTGTAGTAGTATTATTATTCCTCTTCAGGATATTTCATACCCCATTCGGTTCTTATATCAGACATGATTTTCATAACATCATATGTATACTGACTGTGAATGAGGTTTTCTATTTCATCGGATGATGCAGAGTTTATGGCTTTTTCCATATCACATACTTCGTAATAAAGTGCATCTGATGTATCACCTGCATCAATTACTTCTTTATGACCATTCTCTGTGTATGTAATAGTTGCCTGCATTCCTCTTGGATACTCAAAGATTTCTACATATGCTTTGTCAAAAGATAGTGTAGCGCGTTTTGGCTGTTTGGAATGTAGAGATAATGTGACTGTTGCCATCTCGGCAGCATCATTCATAAGCAGAATGCCTGCCTGTTCATCAACACCGGTCGGAGCATATCTAACCTGTGACAATACATGCGACGGTGTTTCCTTGAAGAACCAGCGGATGAGAGAAAGTGAGTAAACACCAATATCAAGCAGTGCTCCTCCTGCAAGCTTACGGCTGAAAAACCTATTTGTCATATTGTAATCTTTGTAGCTTCCAAAATTGACCTGAATTAAATTGAGTCTGCCGAGTTGTCCACTTGAAATTATTTTATTTAACTTTTTATAAACAGGCATATGATATATAGTCATGGCTTCAGCAAGAATTACGTTATTTGCTTTGGCCAATGAGATTGCCTCATCGAGCTCTGTAATATTTAATGTGATAGATTTCTCACAGAGTACATGCTTTCCATTAGAAAGGGCTTTTCTTAAATAATTAATGTGAGTATTGTGTGGAGTGGAGATGTAAATGATATCCACATCAGGATCATAAAAGACGTCATCAATGTTGTCATATACCTTTGAAATGCCATATTTTTGTGCAAAAGCTTGAGCCTTTTCATGAGTCCTGTTGGCAACTGAATAAAGAGTGCGCCCTTCCTTTGAGAGAGCCTGCGCGAGCTCATTAGCTATTACGCCGCAGCCGAGTGTGGCCCAATTAAGCTGTTTCATATGAATTCCTCCTTTTTTAATAAGGTACTGTAGCTGTGAAGATATATAAATTATTACAAATTCAGCTAAATTACAAAATATCAACTTAAATCATAAAATATGCACCGAAATCACAATATATGTACCTTAATGAAGATATTCTAGCATGATGATTTATGAATTACAATATATTTAGAAATGAAACAGTCAAAATCAGTCAAAGTTAGATTGATGCAAAATCTAAATTAGTCAATTTGAACTATTAATATTAATTATAAATTAGTAATAGAAAAGATACTAAAAATAGTAATTAGGCAAGTATTAATGATATATATAGTATATTCTGCACAAAAATGAACGTTACATTTGCATATATTGCACAATTTTAAAACTTGCTTTATATATTTTCAACAATTTTTAGTGTGATTATTTGTGAATATAAATGACGGATTATGATTGACAATGACGGATTATGAAAATATAATTATACTACAAGTTAAATGAATGTTGAAATGTTTAATACAGTAATTTGAAAATGAGCATTAAATAAATGGCTTATAAAATAAGTCTTTGAATAGTTTGATAAACAGGGGGGATTAGATGCTGGCGGAAGATAGATGCAAAAAAATACTCGATATATTAGATTCGATGGGAAGTGTGACTGTTCAGCAGCTTATGGATGAGCTTGATACATCCGAGTCAACAATCAGACGTGATCTGGTTGCAATGGACAAGAAGGGTTATCTCACCAAGGTACATGGTGGTGCGATTGTAAATAATACGAATATCCATACTCAGGATGAGAAGGTTATCAACAGGCTTAAGCAGAATCGCAGCGAAAAGGAACAGATTGCCAGATATGCGGCATCACTTATTGTGGATAATGATTTTGTTTATATAGATGCCGGTACTACAACGGCAGTCATGATTGATTATATTACTGCAAAGAATGTGGTTTTTGTTACAAACTCTCTGACTAATGCCAAGAGAATTTCCGATAGGGGATATACAGTATATATTCTGGGTGGCGAGTTCAAGTCTACTACTGAGGCTATTGTCGGAGATGAGGCCGTTGTGACGCTCGATAAATACAATTTTACGAAGGGCTTCTGGGGAACCAACGGAATTACTGTGAAGAATGGATTTACGACTCCGGAAATAAAGGAGGCCATGATTAAAAAGAAATCCATGGAGAATAGTAAGGAGAAATACATTCTTGCGGATGACAGTAAGTTTTCACAGGTATCAAGTATCAAGTTTGCTGATTTTGAAGATGCTGTAATTGTTACAAATGCACTAAGCAATGACAACTATAAAAAATACAAAAATATTAAGGAGGTCTAACATGATTTACACAGTTACTTTTAATCCATCATTAGATTATATAGTTGATGTAACAGATTTTAAGACAGGAGTAGTCAATAGAACGACTGGAGAGAAGATTTTTGCAGGTGGTAAGGGCATCAATGTTTCCATGGTTCTTAAGAATCTTGGAATGAGTAATACTTCACTTGGTTTTACAGCAGGCTTTACAGGTAATGAGATTAAAAGACTTCTAGGAGAAAAAGGTGTCGATACTGATTTTATAGAGGTGGAGGATGGTATTTCACGTATCAACGTGAAGCTTCGCTCAAATGAGGAATCCGAGATTAATGGTCAGGGTCCTGCAATCACTGAGGACAATATTAAAAAACTCTATGAGAAGCTTGACTGCTTAAAGGAGTCTGATGTGCTTGTTCTCGCAGGAAGTATTCCTGATGTGATGCCTTCATCAATGTATATGGATATCATGAAGCATCTTGAGGGCCGCGGAATAAATATAGTGGTTGATGCGACAAGAAATCTGCTCACAAATGTACTTGCATATAAGCCATTCCTCATAAAGCCAAACAATCATGAGCTCGGTGAGATATTCGGGGTTGAGATTACAGACAAGGACGATGTGATAAAATATGCAAAGAAGCTTCAGGAGCAGGGCGCAAGAAACGTGCTTGTTTCTATGGCAGGTGACGGAGCAGTGCTTGTGACCGAGGATGGACAGGAATTTAAGGCACAGGCTCCTAAGGGAAAGCTCAAAAACTCTGTAGGCGCAGGTGATTCGATGGTAGCCGGATTTGTTTACGGATACCTCAAATCAAATGATTATAAGCAGGCATTTATTTATGGAGTATGTACAGGAAGTGCAAGTGCATTTTCTGAGGAGCTTGCTACAAAGCCTGAGGTTGAAGCACTTATTGATAAATGGGACAGTGCTTCCAATTAAACAAACGGTATCAAAAAGGTTGATATAAATAATTAATATATTCTATTAGGAGGAATGATGTATGACAATCAGGGATTTGTTGGCAGCTGAGAGTATCAATTTGAATGGTACGCCTGCCGGAAAAACCGAAGCATTGAATCAGTGTATTGATTTGATGGCAAAAAGTGGCAAAATAGCCGATGTGGAGAAGTATCGAAAGGGTGTTTTTGCAAGAGAGGAGGAAGGCACAACAGGAATTGGAATGGGTATAGCAATTCCTCATTGCAAGTCTGATGCTGTTACTAAAGCAGGTCTTGCGGCAATGGTTGTAAAAGATGGGGTTGACTTTGAATCACTCGATGGTACACCTGCAAAGATTATTTTCCTTATCGCTGCACCAAACACAGAGGATAATGTGCATCTTCAGGTGCTTAGCAAGCTCTCTGTTATGCTGATGGACGAGCAGTTTACAAATTCTCTTATCAATGCCGGTTCAGTTGATGAGTTTTTAAATATCATCGATAGCGCTGAAAAAGCAAAGGATGAGAAAGAGGCTGCCAAAGAGGCAAAGGAGAAAGAGCCTGTTGAGGTGAAGAAGGACGATGTATTTATCGTTGCAGTTACAGCCTGTCCTACAGGAATTGCCCATACTTATATGGCTGCTGAGGCTATCGAGAAAAAAGCCAAGGAGCTGGGATATCAGGTAAAGGTTGAGACAAGAGGCTCAGCCGGAGCTAAAAATGTACTCACAGATGATGAGATTGCAAAGGCTACCGGTGTTATCGTTGCATGTGATACAAATGTGCCTACAGACCGTTTTGACGGAAAGAAGGTTATTGAGTGTCAGGTTTCTGACGGAATAAATAAGACAGAGGAGCTCGTAAAGAGAATTGCTGCCGGTGATGCTCCTGTATTTAAGGCATCAGGTAAAAAAGAGGCTTCACATTCATCTATTGGTGGAAAGGAGAGCATTGGACATCAGATTTACAAGCATCTGATGAACGGTGTTTCACATATGCTTCCGTTCGTAGTTGGTGGTGGTATCCTTATCGCAATCGCGTTCCTTATCGATGGATTCAGTGTTGACCTTAATTCACTGCCGGCTGACCAGAGAGCAAATTTCGGTACTATTACACAGGGCGCAGCATTGTTTAAGGGAATCGGTGGAACAGCATTTGGATTTATGCTTCCTATCCTTGCAGGCTTTATCGCTATGAGTATTGCTGACCGTCCGGGTCTTGCAGTTGGTTTCGTAGGCGGTTCAATCGCAGCAAACGGTACATCAGGCTTCCTTGGAGCACTGGTTGCAGGTTTCGTTGCAGGATATATTGTAAATCTCTTAAAGAAGATATTCTCTAAGCTTCCTGAGAGTCTTGATGGTGTGAAGCCGGTTCTTCTTTATCCGCTGCTTGGTATATTCCTCATAGGCGTTATAATGCAGTTTGTAGTTGAGCCTCCAATCGGAGCTTTAAATACAGCTATCAACAACGGTCTTAATGGACTTAACGGTGCAAGCGCAGTAGTTCTCGGAGTACTTCTCGGAGGAATGATGGCAATAGATATGGGTGGCCCTGTAAACAAAGCCGCTTATGTATTTGGTACAGCTTCAATCGCTGCCGGAAACTACAATATCATGGCAGCAGTTATGATTGGTGGTATGGTTCCACCACTCGCAATCGCTCTTGCAACAATCTTCTTCAAGAACAAGTTCACAGCAGAGGAGAGAAAGGCAGGACCTACGAACTTTATCATGGGATTATCATTTATCACAGAGGGTGCAATCCCATTCGCAGCATCTGATCCGCTTCATGTCCTTCCGGCATGTGCAGTTGGTTCAGCAGTGGCAGGTGGACTTTCAATGGCATTTGGATGTACACTCATGGCACCTCACGGAGGAATCTTCGTAGTACCTACAATCGGAAATCCGTTAATGTATCTTGTTGCATTAGTAATCGGATCTTTCATTGCATGTGGATTACTCGGATTACTCAAAAAGAAAGTAAGTGAATAAGCAATCCTCAATTATCATTTTTTAATCCAACCTATAAACTAATCAACAAAGGCACTGCTTCGGCGGTGCCTTTGTTGTTATGTTGTGTATTAAAAATTAAAAGTATAAACATTCTCTGAAATAACAGCCTCATGCCTTGACGAGTGAATTTTCGAAGCATAAAGTATTATTAAGATGTAACTATTCAGAAAATAAACATTAGTAAACAGTGAGGCATAAAATGGGCAAGGTTATAGGTATAGATTTAGGAACAACAAACAGCTGTGTGGCAGTATTGGAGAACAATCAGCCGGTAGTCATAACTAACAGCGAGGGTCAGAGAACAACTCCGTCTGTAGTGGCTTTTACAAAAAATGGAGAGCGACTGGTTGGAGAGGCTGCAAAGAGGCAGGCAGCAGTCAATGTGGATAGAACATTTTTCTCAATAAAGAGACAGATGGGAAGCGATTTCAGGGCAAAGGTGGATGGAAAGCTGTATTCAGCTCCTGAGATTTCTTCTATGATTCTCAGAAAGCTGAAAAAGGATGCAGAGGACTATATTGGTGAGGCAGTGACAGATGCTGTAATCACAGTTCCTGCATATTTTTCGGATGCGCAGAGGCAGGCAACTAAGGATGCAGGAAGGATTGCGGGTCTTAATGTGCTTCGAATCATAAATGAGCCAACCTCTGCGGCACTCGCATACGGACTGGACCACGGACAGCAGCAGAAAATTCTTGTCTACGACCTCGGAGGAGGAACCTTCGATGTGTCTGTTATCGAAATAGGGGACAATCTGATAGAAGTGCTTGCCACAGCCGGTGATAATCATCTGGGTGGAGATGATTTTGATGAGAGAATCACGAATTATCTTGTTACAGAGTTTTACAGACAGCAGAATGTGGATCTGAGAAAGGATAATACTGCTATGCAGCGTGTCAGGGAGGAGGCTGAGAAGGCAAAAAAGGTGCTTTCATCCTCATCCTCAACCACTATCAACCTGCCGTTTATCACCACTGTAAAGGGACAGCCGGTCCACATGGAGATGAACCTCACAAGGGCTGAGTTTAATGAGATAACAAAGGATCTGGTGGAGAGAACGGCCATTCCGGTAAATCAGGCACTTTCAGATGCGGGGATTTCCGCAGCAGAGCTTGGAATGGTGCTGTTGGTAGGAGGCTCTACACGTGTGCCGGCTGTTGTTGAGGAGGTCAGAAGAATTACAGGAAAAGAGCCTTCACACAACCTGAATCCTGACGAGTGCGTGGCACTCGGTGCAGCAGTACAGGGTGGCAAGCTCGGTGGAGCAATTGTCGCAGGCAGTAGTGCGGCAGAGATTATACTGATGGATGTCACACCGCTTTCACTCGGAATTGAGACAGTTGGTGGTGTCTCAACCAAAATTATTGACAGAAATACGACTATTCCTACGAGATACAGCCAGATTTTTACAACTGCAGGAAGCTTCCAGACCTCTGTGGATATAAAGGTACTGCAGGGTGAGAGGCAGTTTGCAAGGGACAATAAGCTGATTGGAAACTTCAGGCTAAAGGGCATCAAGCCGGCTCCGGCAGGTGTGCCGCAGATAGAGGTGACGTTTGATATAGATGCAAACGGCATTGTGCAGGTTTCTGCAAAGGACCTGGGCACAGGAAAGCATCAGGAGATTACGATTACCGCAAGCTCGAATTTGTCTGATTCTGAGATTGAGCAGGCAATCCGCGAGGCACAGGAGTATGAGGCAACAGATGGACAGAGAAAGGCTTATATTGATGCAAGAAGTGAGGCTGATACGCTTGTGCGACAGGTGGAAAACGTTATGGCTGACAAGGAAAAAAGAAAGGCTATGGACAGTGCACAGAAAAAGAGTGTGAAATCGTCACTTTCATATGTGAAGAAGCTTATTTCGAGGACAAAGCCCGGAAATGTGAGCGAAGAGCAGGCCGCAGAGATAAAGCATGCGGCAGACGAGCTGAGAAATGCGGCAGCGGGATTGATTTAATTATAAATGAGGGGCAGAATACCTTTTGACCCTCATATCATTATTATTCATTTGGCTATTTACGAGAAGCGGATTTTCATATAAAATATGGGTAAGTGGTGAGTATTCAGAAACACCCTGAATAGTTATAATGTTAATTTAAATCCGAGGAAATAGAAAATGAATGCGAACGATAAAACAGAAAAGGTACTAAGAGAAATTCATATCATGCTCTCAAAGGCGGAGCCGTATAAGCCGGAGCCGAGCAGGGTAATCATAAACAAGCAGCAAATGATAGATTTACTTGCTGAGCTGAATAAGTGTATATATGCAATGCAGGATGAGTATGAGCTTACTGAGCAGAGTCGCAATCACGCAGAGAGAGAGTTCAGAAAGAAGGGGGATCAGATAGTCTGGGATGCAAGCAGAAAGGCTGAGGATGTGTATGCAGCATCGGTTATCTATACGGATGAGGCGCTTTCAAGAGTGCGTGATATCATCAATGATACCAACGAGTCACTTGAAAAGCTGTGCAAGAATATGAAGGATAGGATTGCAGAGCAGGAGAAGATAGTTAAAACTAACCAGTATGAGCTCAAGGGACAGCTTCAGGATTTGTCCGATACGGAGAAGTATCTTAAGATTATCGATGACAGAAATAAGGAGATAGAACGTCAGAAAAATGCAGGTAAGCCTGTAGAGGAGCGTACTATTGACAAGGAAGAGAAGTCCATCTATGCAAACAGACAGACTGAAATCAAGGTAAATATGGATTATATCAGAAAACTGGGACTTGCTGAGGGCGAGGACCTGGGAGATGGTGTAGTGGGTGAAGTGAAGCTTGCAGACGATACACCTGATGCCGGATCAAATCATAGCAATGATAAGGATGAAGCCAAGGCTGCCGGCTCAAAATCGTCTGTTGATGAGGATTATAAGGCAATAAGCAGAAAAGCCGGCAATTCATCTGTTATCAACACAAAGGAAGGGAAGGAGCTCACAGACGGCATCCACAGAATGTGGCAGAGCATCACCGGAAATAAAGGGAAATGAAACACACCTATGTAATATAAAGCAGCAGTTCAAAACAGAACGGCTGCTTTTTGGCTTATATTTAAAAGTGGGTAATATTAAGCAGATTTTAAGAAAAACAAAGTGGATAATCTGATAAAATATAGCTGACTAACGGCAGGAGAAGGTTTCTGTTTAAAATTCATAGAAGGAGGATAATATGACAATATTAGTTTGTGATGACGACAAGGAAATAGTTGAGGCAATTGAGATTTACCTGATGCAGGAGGGCTACGACGTGGAGAAGGCATATGACGGCATACAGGCAGTTGAGATTATGAAGAATAAAAAAATAGACCTCATGATAATAGATGTCATGATGCCAAAGCTCGACGGAATAAGAGCTACTCTGCAGATACGAAAGGAAAGCAGGGTGCCGATAATTATTCTCTCGGCAAAGACAGAGGATGCAGACAAGATTTTAGGCCTCAATGTGGGTGCTGATGATTATGTTACAAAGCCTTTTAATCCGCTTGAGCTTGTGGCAAGGGTAAAGTCACAGCTTCGCAGATATACCACTCTGTCAAGCAATGATGCAGCCGGAGACAAGGTTTATGAAGCCGGAGGCCTTTTGGTAAATGATGATTTAAAAAAGGTGACTGTGGATGGTGAGGAGGTAAAGCTCACACCGATTGAGTACAATATCCTGCTTTTACTCCTTAAAAATAAGGGAAAGGTCTACTCAATAAACGAAATATATGAGAGCATATGGAACGAGGAGGCGATAGGCGCCGACAATACAGTTGCTGTGCACATCAGACATATCAGGGAAAAAATAGAGATAAATCCTAAGGAGCCACGCTATCTGAAGGTGGTCTGGGGAGTAGGCTATAAGATAGAGGACAACAAATGAAGCAGTATACGATAGGAAAAAAAGCAGCGGTCATAGTCTTACATCAGCTATGCATGATACTTATGGTAACAGGAGTGTTTGCCACAGGCTATGCATTTAGGCACGATGCGCATGAAAATATTGATATATATACACTAATATCTCTTGCGGGCCTGGTAGGCAGCTTTGTGAGCCTGGCATATATGGCAAACGTGGCAGGCAGAAAATCAGAGGATGATTACACAATATACTATTTACAGATTGACAAGGTATACTCTGATGTGATGCTGGTGATATTTACACTGCTCATGGTATTTATGGGAAAAGTGATTTCAGGCGTAAAAAACCAGCATTTTGACTATGCATCACTCATTATGACGGCCGGCACATTTACTTTTTTGTTTGATCTGGCTTTTATTATTTTATACCAGAGCATTGTAAGGAAGATAAAAGGCAATATACTTTACACACACAGCCTGATGTACAAGGGCTATGAGCTTTTGAAAAGAGTTATTGAAAAAAAAGATATCCACACACAAAAAACCAAAGAGATAATGCGCATACAGGAGGCACTTGAAGCTATCTCGGAAGGAGCGCTTGACACTACACTCAATGTCAATGAGTTTCATGGGCAGCAGAAAAAGGTGGCGGAGGCTGTCAACCATATACGCCAGGGTCTTATGAGCTCGGTAAATGAGAGTCTTAAAAACGAGAAATTAAAGGCTGATTTAATAACAAACGTATCACATGATATAAAGACACCTCTGACTTCAATAGTCAACTATGTTGACCTGCTTAAGAGGGAAAATCTGGAAAATGAAAATGCCAAATACTATATACATGTGCTGGAGGAAAAGTCACAGCGCTTAAAGCAGCTTACAGAGGATTTGGTAGAGACATCAAAGATTACCTCGGGAAATGTGAAGCTCAATATGCAAAAGCTTGATCTGGTTGAGCTTTTATACCAGACCGGAGGTGAATTCAATGAGCGCTTTGAGTCGAGAAATCTCACAATAGTTACAAAAATTCCATCAGAACAGATATTTATCTATGCGGATGGGCGTCAGCTTTACCGCTCTATTGAAAATCTGTATACTAATGCCACAAAATATGCACTGGAAAATACCAGAGTATATGTAGAGCTTGAAAAGGCAGATAAAAAGGCAGTTTTTACAATAAAGAATGTGTCTAAGAACGAGCTTGACATAGTAAGCAACGGAAATGTAGACCTGACAGAGCGTTTTGTGAGGGGAGAGAGGTCGAGAACCACTGAAGGAAGTGGACTTGGACTTTCGATTGCAAAGAATCTGACCCATTTGATGGGAGGAAAATTCGAAATTAAGGTAGATGGTGATTTATTTATTGCCACAATTACCTATAATATTATATAATAGTAAATAAAAGAATTTTGAAATACACATACGGAGGTAGAATAAGTGAAATTATATGAAAATGGTGCTTACCTTTTAAACGGTAAGGAAGTAATAATTGATGGACCAGAGGCTCAGGCAGCTGTCAAAAGCAAGACCGGCATGGACATCGATAAACAGACAGCTAAGCAGGAGACAATTGCTTACGGTATTTTAAAGGAGCACAATACATCCGGCAATATGGACAAGCTTCAGATTAAGTTTGATAAGCTTACATCGCATGATATCACATTTGTAGGTATCATCCAGACAGCACGAGCTTCAGGACTTGAGAAATTCCCTATCCCGTATGTACTTACAAACTGTCACAACAGCCTTTGTGCAGTTGGTGGAACAATCAATGAGGATGACCACATGTTTGGTCTCACATGTGCAAAGAAGTACGGCGGAATCTATGTACCACCTCATCAGGCAGTTATCCATCAGTTTGCACGAGAGATGCTTGCCGGCGGCGGAAAAATGATACTTGGTTCTGATTCACATACACGTTATGGTGCACTTGGTACTATGGCAGGTGGCGGGGGTGGACCTGAGCTTGTTAAGCAGCTTCTTGAACAGACATATGATATTGATATGCCTGAGGTAGTAGGCATTTACCTGACAGGAGAGCCAATCAAGGGCGTTGGACCACAGGATGTCGCACTTGCAATTATCGGAGAGGTATTCGGAAACGGCTTCGTAAAGAACAAAGTTATGGAGTTTGTAGGACCGGGTGTGTCTAATCTGAGCGTTGACTTCCGTATAGGTGTCGATGTTATGACAACAGAGACTACATGTCTTTCTTCTATCTGGAGAACAGATGACCAGGTTAAGGAATTCTTTGAGATTCACGGTAGGGCTGAGGACCACAAGGAGCTTAATCCGGGTGAGGTGGCTTACTACGACAGATTTATTGAGATTGATTTAAGCCAGATCCGCCCAATGATAGCTATGCCATTCCACCCAAGCAATACCTATACTATCGATGAGCTCAATGCAAACCTCATGGATATTCTCGATGACTGTGAGAAGAGAGCTGAGGTAAGCTTTGACGGCAAGGTGAAGCTTGATTTAAAGAGTAAGGTAAGAGACGGAAAACTGTATGTAGACCAGGGAATCATCGCAGGCTGTGCAGGCGGTGGATTTGAGAATATCTGCGATGCGGCTGACATATTAAACGGACATTCAATCGGAGCAGACGAGTTTACACTGAGTGTTTACCCGGCATCTACTCCAATATACATGGAGCTTGTGAAAAACGGAGCTGTAGCAAAGCTTCTTGAGACAGGTGCAATCGTAAAGACTGCTTTCTGCGGACCTTGCTTTGGTGCAGGAGATACACCTGCCAACAACGCATTCTCTATCCGTCATTCAACAAGAAACTTCCCTAACAGAGAGGGTTCTAAGGTACAGAACGGACAGATCAGCTCAGTGGCACTCATGGATGCACGTTCAATCGCTGCAACAGCAGCAAACAAGGGCTTCCTTACATCAGCAGCGGATATTGATGTCAACTTTACAAAGCCAAAATATTTCTTTGACAAGACTATATATGAGAACCGTGTATTTGACAGCCATGGAGTGGCAGATCCTTCAGTTGAAATCCAGTTCGGACCAAACATCAAGGACTGGCCGGCAATGAGCGCGCTTCCTGAGAATATGCTCCTTAAGGTGGTTTCAGAGATTCATGATCCTGTTACTACAACAGATGAGCTCATTCCTTCAGGAGAGACATCTTCATATCGTTCAAACCCTCTTGGACTTGCAGAGTTCGCACTTTCAAGAAAGGATCCTGAGTATGTAGGCAGAGCAAAGGAAATCCAGAAGGCCCAGAAGGCTATAGAGAGTGGTGAGTGCGCAGGAAAGGCTGTTCCTGAGGTTGCTGAAATCATGGGAGTAGTAAAGAAAAAATTCCCTGAGGCAAGCCATGAGAATATGGGCTTCGGAAGCACAATTTTTGCTGTTAAGCCGGGTGACGGCTCAGCAAGAGAGCAGGCTGCCAGCTGCCAGAAGGTACTCGGAGGCTGGGCAAATATCGCAAACGAGTATGCCACAAAGAGATACCGTTCAAACCTTATCAACTGGGGAATGCTTCCATTCATCATCGATGAGGGAGAGCTTCCGTTCCACAACCTCGACTATATCTTCCTTCCGGGAATCAAGAAGGAAATCGAGGATGCAAAGACGGAGTTTGAGGCATATGTTGTCAAGGATGGTGAATTAAAGCCATTTACACTGAAGATGGGTGAGCTCACAGATGATGAAAGAGAGATAATATTAAAGGGATGTCTCATCAACTATAATCGTAAATAAGGAGAGTTTAATCCGATGGAAGAAACCGGAAAAGCTGGTAAAAAATCAAACATTGAGATAAATGCAGATAAGGGTGCGAAGCAGAATTCGCACCCGGGGCGTGAGGAATGGCCACATCTGATCAGAATAGGTGTCATGGTATTTGTCACGTTTGCAGTCAGTATACTGTTTTTCTTTGCACTGTACAGATTTGAGGGCTTTGCAGGCATATGGAGCAAGCTGCTTGCGGCAGCAATGCCTATTATAATGGGACTTGTGCTTGCATACCTGATGAATCCTGTCATGCTGTGGCTGGAAAGATGCTTTAAAAAGCTTCTTTCCAAAAAGATGAAAAGCGAAAGCAAGCTGCGAAAGGTTTCAAGAGCTCTTGCAATCACAGGCTCGGTTATTATTCTGGTAGCGATTATTTCGCTCCTCATTGCGGCTATTGTGCCTTCTGTCATAGCAAGTATATCAGGACTTATGAAGACACTGCCAAATGATGTTGCGGCATTCATCAACATGATAAAGAACGGCAATTTCGGGGACAGCAAAATTGCTGAGCTCGCGAGCACAGGTTTACAGAATGCAACCGACTACATTGAGGATTATGCCACAGAAAAGCTGATTCCTGAGGCACAGAAGTATGTTGCACAGATTACAACCGGTGTGATTTCGGTAGTCAGAGGCTTATTTAATTTTATTATCGGAATAATCGTGATGGTCTATGTGATGAGTATTCAGGAGACTCTCGCAGGACAGAGCAAAAAGATAATATATGCTGTCTGCAAGCCAAAGACAGGCAATATCATCATTGAGACGATCAGAAAGACAAATGAGATTTTTGGAGGCTTCATAAGCGGTAAGATTATAGATTCACTGATTATAGGTGTGATTGCATATTTCGGATGTCTGATTTTAAGGATTCCATCATCGGTGCTCGTTGCAGTGATTATCGGCGTCACAAATGTGATTCCGGTATTCGGACCGTTTATCGGTGCAATTCCATCGTTACTCATAGTAGTAATTCAGAGTCCGTGGCATGCGCTTTATCTTCTGATATTTATTGTCGTGCTGCAGCAGGTGGATGGCAATATAATAGGGCCTAAGATACTTGGCTCATCTACCGGTCTTTCGACCTTCTGGGTTATGTTTGCCATACTAATCGGCGGAGGAATGTTTGGTTTTCTTGGAATGTTACTTGGTGTTCCAACCTTTGCTGTGATATACTATATTGTGAAAAGAGTTGTTAATTATGCTCTCAGGAAAAAGAAGCTTCCTGAGGACACAAGGGATTATACAAAGACAACAGGCGTAGATACCAAAAATAATAAGCTTAAATACGAGTAGGTGAAATAAGTGGATAAATACGAATACAATCTCAAGCTGGATCAGATAAAAGCCCTAAGCGCCGAGGAGGGCTATATGAGCGCAGCAGAGATTGCGGATAGCATAAATTGGAACAAAATTAAAAATGTAAATACACTCGTTAAAATCGGCAAAATCTACGAGAAGGCCGAAAGATACCAGGATGCAAGGGACATACTTTTAATGGCCTATGACCGTTCACCAATCGGCAGGATGATTATATACAGACTGGCTGAGGTCGCCATCAAGATGGGGGATTATGATGCTGCTACAGAGTATTATGATGAGTTTGTTGAGATAGCGCCTCATGATGATATGAAGTATGTATTAAGATATGCCATCAAAAAAGGGCAGGGAGCTTCATTTGATGAGCTTATCACTATTCTTGAAGAGTACAAGGATGAAGAATACACTGAGGAGTGGGCATATGAGCTTGCATATCTATACCACAAGGCCGGAAAAGCCGATAAGTGTATAGATGCCTGCGATGAGCTCATTCTGTGGTTCGGAGACGGACCATATGTGGAGCGTGCGCTGGAGCTTAAGATGCTTTATCAGCCACTTACCAAGGCTCAGGAGGAAAAGTACAGACGATTCAAGGCAGAGAAGGAAAAGCCGGCTAAGATAAAGGATGAGGCTGAGGTCACTGAGATAGGTGCCATGGAGATGGTAAAGGGCGGAGAGATAGTGCATGATGACGTAACTATTCCGCAGATTACTGTAAATCAGGAGAAGTTCAATACTGTAAATTTACAGCAGGAGATTGCCAAGGGTATGCAGCAGATCATGGAGGCCAAGGGCAAGAATGAAGTTGCTGATACGATGGATACCATCAAAAAGATAGTTGAGGATATTCCTTATCTCAAGCTCGAAAAGGAGCAGGAAGAGTATGTACAGCAGCCGGAAGAGACAGAGCATATCGCTACAGATGAAGAGATAGATGGTTCACTTAAGTTGAATTTCAAGGAGCTTTTGGGTGAAGACGCTGACGGACAGATGTCTATGGTCATGAGTGAAAAGACTCAGCTTGAGCATCAGATTACAGGACAGATGTCTATACAGGATGTGCTTGAAGAATGGGAAAAGACCAGACATGCGGCTGAAATTGCCCTTAAAGAGGCTGAGCAGCAGAAGCTTGAGTCAGCTAAGGCAAGAGCACTTCAGGAGGCAGGAGACATCATGGAGAGACTAAATGATGTCATTCCAAAGCTGGATGCAGGTGTCACTCCGAAGGAACTTCTTGAGGAGGAGTATTTGAAGGTCCCGGTTGATATTATAGAGCAGAAAGCTGCCGTGAAGGAGCCTGAAGAAGAGCAGAAACCGGATATGCAGGAGCTTTATGCAGAGGAGACTGTGGATGAAGTACAGGAGCCGCAGGAAGCACCGGAAGATACTATAGACGAAGCACAGGAGCCGCAGGAAGCACCGGAAGAGGCTATAGAAGAAGCTATAGAAGAAGTGCAGGAGTCACGGGAAGTACCTGAAGAGGCTGCAGATGAAGCCAGGGAACCGGTTGGAGAGCCGGAGGATATAATTATGGCAGAGGAGTCTGAGAAAGACGAGATACTCATGCAGCCGACTACCATGATGCCTGAAATAACAGATGATATGTTAAATGTCGATGATGATACATCAGATGATGAGACTTCACAGGAGAAAGAAAACGTTTCTGAGAAGAGAGATTTTGATCATGTGACATCATTTATCGAGCAGGAAATAGCCAAGATGACAGCAAAAAATCCGGGACTGGAGAAGAAGCTGGATATGGCTAAGACAAGAAAAATGCCGGATATTTCATTGCCGGAGGATTTAGACAGCGAAGAAGATGACTCGAAATTGAAAGAAACAAAACATATAAAAGAGCTTACAAGCGAACAGAAAGCTATATTTTCATATTTCATACCGGTAAAGGGTATGGAGGATCAGATCTGCAAGGCATATAATGCAGTGCTTGATCATTTCAACAGGAAAGAAAACGCATCCACAGGCAACCTTATTATACAGGGAGAGCAGGGATGCGGAAAGACAATGCTTGCTACAAGCTTTATAAAGGTATTACAAAAAGATGGTGAACAGCTTACAGGAAAGATGGGCAAGATTGATGCTGTCGCACTCAATAAAAAGGATGTGCAGCAGGTAGTCAGAAAGATAACAGGAGGCTGTCTCATCATAGAAAGAGCCGGTGACATCGACCGCAGCATAGCTGCCCAGCTATCATTTTTGATGGAGCATGATATTACAGGAACACTCTATATACTTGAGGATACATCAAAGGGTATAAAGAAGGCTCTCTCAATGGATGAGGGCTTTGCATCCAAGTTCACGGAAAAGATATCGGTTCCTATTTTTACAAATGATGAACTCGTATTGTTTGCCAAATCGTACTCTGCAGAGCTTGGGTACAAGATAGATGAGATGGCTATTCTGGCATTGCATAACAGAATCAGCAATATTGAGAGGATAGACCAGGCTACCACTCTGACAGAGGTCAAGGATATAATTGACGAGGCCATAGACAGGGAGGCTCACAGCGGACTTAAGAAGGCTATAAGTATTCTGACAGCCAGGCGATATACAGATGATGACCGAATTGTACTCAAAGAGGATCATTTCAGGGAAAAATAAATACTTATGGGGGGTATATATATGTGTAATTTTACAGCAATGGATTGTTACCTGTTTGGTCAGGCAACACACTATGATATCTACAAGAAGATGGGTGCTCACTTAGCTGAGCGTAAAGGAAAAAAAGGAGTGTGCTTTGACGTCTGGGCGCCACATGCGAGGGAAGTATACGTGTTTGGTGAGTTTAACGACTGGAATGAGACCAGTCATGAGATGAAGCGTGTAGAGCCGGAAACCATGGGAGTGTATGAGCTTTTTGTACCGGGAGCGCAAAAGGGTCAGATGTATAAGTTTATTATAGTCACTGAACAGGGTGATAAGCTGTACAAGGCGGATCCATACGCAAACTACGCAGAGCTTCGTCCGGGAACAGCGTCAATCATCACAGATATCGAGCACTTCACATGGACTGACAAAGAGTGGATGGATAAGAGAGCAGCAAAGTCAGATGCTGATGTATATTCTTCACCTATGGCTATATATGAGTGTCATCCGGGCTCATGGATGAGACATCCGGGCAGGGATGATGAGGGCTTTTATACATACAGGGAGCTTGCAAAATCACTCATATCCTATGTGAAAACTATGGGATATACACATATTGAGCTTATGGGTATTTCAGAGTATCCGTTTGATGGCTCATGGGGATATCAGGTGACAGGCTACTATGCACCTACATCGAGGTATGGAGAGCCTGAGGATTTTGCATACTTTGTTGATCAGTGCCATAAAAATAATATCGGAGTAATCCTCGACTGGGTACCTGCACATTTCCCAAAGGATGCGCATGGACTTGCCAATTTCGATGGAACAGCCACATATGAGTATGCAGACCCAAGAAAGGGAGAGCATCCCGACTGGGGCACAAAGATATTTGACTACGGTAAGAATGAAGTAAAGAACTTCCTTATCGGAAGTGCACTTATGTGGATAGAAAATTACCACGTAGACGGACTCCGTGTGGATGCAGTTGCGTCAATGCTTTATCTTGACTATGGAAAGAACGACGGACAGTGGGTGCCAAACAAGTTTGGAGGAAATAAGAACCTCGAGGCAGTAGAGTTTTTCAAGCATATCAATACACTCATACTTGGAAGAAATCACGGAACTGTAATGATAGCCGAAGAGTCTACCGCATGGCCAAAGGTAACAGGCAAGGTAGAGGAAGACGGACTGAACTTCAGCTACAAATGGAACATGGGATGGATGCATGACTTCCTTGATTATATGAAGCTGGATCCATATTTCCGTAAAAATAACCACAACAAGATGACATTTGCGATGAGCTATAATGAGAGTGAGAAATATATTCTGGTACTGTCACATGATGAGGTGGTACATCTGAAGTGTTCTATGCTCAACAAAATGCCGGGCTTAGAAGGGGATAAATTCAAGAACCTCATGGCAGGATATGCATTTATGATGGGACACTGTGGAAAGAAGCTTCTTTTCATGGGACAGGAGTTTGCACAGAAGCAGGAGTGGAGTGAGGAAAGAGAACTCGACTGGTATCTGCTTGAGAATCCGGAGCATAAAAAGATCCAAAACTGGGTAAAGGAGCTGCTTCACCTCTATAGGAGAAACCGCTGTCTGTATGAGCTGGATTCAAGCTGGGAAGGCTTTGAATGGATAAATGCAAACGATGCAGACAGAAGCATCTTCAGCTTTATCAGAAAGAGTAAGGATGGCAAGAATAATATGCTCTTTGTCATCAATTTCACACCGGTAGAGAGACCTGATTACAGAGTCGGAGTGCCAAAGCACAAGACATATCAGCTCGTTTTAGATAGTGAGGATCCTAAGTTTACCGGCAAAACGGTACAAGCGCCTGTAAAGAAGGCTGCAAAGGGCAGAGGCAAGGCAGCAAAACAGTCATATAAGAAGCTGGACTATAAGGCAGTCAAATCAGAGTGTGACGGCAGACCATTTTCATTTGCTTATCCACTTGCGCCTTACGGAGTTGCTGTATTTAAATACTAATATACCGGTAAACAGCAGGGTAAAGGACCGCGCCAATTTAAGGCGCGGTCTTTATTTTTGCGTATTATATGTCGATATATAATAAAAAGATAACTATTCAGAACCACCCCCTCACATATGAGAAAAAAATATCCATAAATAAAGGCTGCAGAGATGGTATATATGCAGGGCACGGAGCAGGAAATATGCAGATAGAGAATTTGATTAATAAAAGCACAGATACGAAAAATACGGACACAAAAACCATAAATGACATGACAACGGGTATGCGTGTGTCAGACTACATAAAGACAGACAGTAGTGACAATATGTCAAAAAAGGCGGCTGTTGTCGGTTCGTCAAACTCTGTTGATATGTCGGATACTATATATGCAAGACCACAGGCTAAAAATGAAGCCGGGAACAGCGATGACACAGATATGGCAGAAAATCTGCTAAATGACATGAATCAGACCTCAGAAAACAGGCGAAATGATATGATTGTCACTGCAAGCACCACCACGAGTGATGATTACAAAGCTGCAAAGGATGACGGCTACGATGTCATTGTCACTGAGACCGATAAGATAAAAGCAGTGCTGGCAAAGGCAGGTGTAGATATATCCATATATGGAGATGATCTGAGCATGGAGCAGCTTACAGACATCACGGGAAGCCAGACTGAAGCGGCCATGCTTGTCAATCAGATGAAAGCATATGATATTCCTGCTACAGATGATAATATAAAGGCAGGTACAGATGCCATAGACCGGGCAAAGAGCCTTACAAATATATCCAATGAGACAAAGGCATATCTGGTCAGAAATAACATGAATCCGACGGTTTCCAATGTATACAAGGCTACGTACAGCAGCAGTCAGGTACAAGATTACAGGCAGAAAACCAAAATGACGGAGATATCAGATGAGCTGTTTGAGGAGCTTAAGCCACAGCTTAAACAGATATTAGAGGAAGCTCATATAGACAGTAGTGATGAGAATCTGAATCAGTGCAGATGGCTGATAGATGAAGATATAGCCGTTACACCTGATAATGTGCTGCTTGCGAATCAGGTAGACTGCATCAACGCAGCAGAAGAAAATGTGAGCAGTGATTTTTATGCAAGGGCAGTGACAGAAGCACTGGCAATGGGAAAAAAGGCTACAGATGCCACTATGTCACAAGATGGTCTGACATTTGACATGGCAAAGAAAGCCTGTGATGTATTAGGTGAGGCGACCGCAGATGACATTGTCACATTAGAGTCAGATAACATACCTGTCACGATAGAGAATCTGTCAAAGCTTATAGCTGCAAGAGGCAAGGATAGTGCAGCATCGAAGGCCTTATCGGATAAAGCTACGGATAATCAGATTACAGACAGCCGGGAAGCAAGGCTTGTGACAGCTCAAAGAAAGCTTGAGGAAGCGAGACTTTCCATGACAGCAGAAGCCAACCTTTCACTCATAAAAAAAGGAGTTTCAATAGACACAGAGCCTATTGAACGTGTAGTGGAGCTGCTTAAGCAGCAGGAAAATAAATACTACGGAGCGCTGTTTGGTGAGAGCAGTGTAGAGGCATCTGATGATAGGGTACGTATGTACAATAATGTCTGTGATATTTTCAATCAGATGAAGCAGCAGCCGGCGTATGTACTGACCCTGGAATCCGCTGATGACACTGTGTATGAGCTGTATACAGCAGGCAAAGCAATGAAGCAGTCATTAGAAGCAGCAGCCTCAGGATATGAGACTCTTATGACATCACCGCGGGCAGATATGGGAGACAGTATATCAAAAGCATTTCAGAATGTGGATGATATACTTAAAGAGCTTCAGATAGATACATCTGAAAGCAATCGCAGGGCTGTGCGGATACTTGCGTACAATAGTACCGACATCACAGAGGACAATATAAAGCAGATAAAGTCTGTAGATGAGCAGGTGCAGAGAGCATTCAGCGATATGACACCGGCGGTGACGATTGAGATGATAAAAAGAGGCATATCACCGCTTGATATGAGCATGAGTGACATAAGTGACACTGCCAGACGGATAAAATCAGAAAATCCTGACGAAAAGGATGAGAAATTCAGCGAGTTTCTCTGGAAGCTTGAAAAGAAAAATGAAATCTCAGAGGAGGAAAGAGACTCATATATAGGCATATACAGGCTTATTTCACAGGTGGAGCAGTCAGATGGTGCTGTGATAGGCTCACTTGTTAATCAGGGAGCAGATATTACAATGAAAAATCTGCTTACAGCGGTCCGGGTACGAGGAAAGAGTGCCATGGACTATAAGGTGGACGATACCTTTGCCGGAGTGGACAGTGTAAGCAGTGGCATTAAAATTGACTCACAGATAGAAAGCGCATATCATACAAACTGCCTAAGGGATGTGCTTGATACACTTTCACCTGAGAAAATGGAGTTTATGCAGTATGACAGCTGGCTTGATATGACTCCGGAGCAGTTTAGGCAGGCTGTATATGAGGCAGACGAGGATAACGCACTGTCAGAGCAATATGCCACAGAACAGCTAAGACAGTTCAATCAGGCAGTTTCGGTGCCTGAGAACGTATATGCTTTTCTAGAGAAATATGATGTAAAAACAACCGCGGTAAACCTCATGGCTGCGTCACGGCT